>JAESGE010000028.1_pt1 | contig 297036 bp, 267 predicted proteins | sample 9269601 | NCBI WGS metagenome assembly JAESGE01 (sample SAMN14515569, study PRJNA621662) | algae metagenome | isolation source: Tolypothrix brevis GSE-NOS-MK-07-07A and co-occurring heterotrophs from wet... | place: USA: Grand Staircase Escalante National Monument, Utah | collected 2006-04-16
ACGACGATTGAAATGTTTTTATTCATGTTAATTAGGAAGAAATGATATTAGATCATTTCCGATAAATCACACATCTTGTAAAGACGTTCCGCCGGAACGTCTCTACGACGATTGAAATGTTTTTATTCATGTTAATTAGGAAGAAATGATATTAGATCATTTCCGATAAATCACACATCTTGTAAAGACGTTCCGCCGGAACGTCTCTACGACGATTGAAATGTTTTTATTAATGTTAATTAGGAAGACGTGATATTATATCATTTCCGACAAATCGCACATCTTATAAAGACGTTCCGGTGGAACGTCTCTACGACGGTTGAAATGTTTTTATTCATGTTAATTAGGAAGAAATGATATTAGATCATTTCCGATAAATCACACATCTTGTAAAGACGTTCCGCCGGAACGTCTCTACGACGATTGAAATGTTTTTATTAATGTTAATTAGGAAGACGTGATATTATATCATTTCCGACAAATCGCACATCTTATAAAGACGTTCCGGTGGAACGTCTCTTGAATTATGCCCTTCGATTTAACCCCTTTGTGGATATCCCTGAAAACCTCTTTACTTGCGACAATTATTACTTTTTTTCTTGGTATTTATGCTGCTTATTGGATGTTGGGATACCGAGGTAAAGGCAAATCACTGATTGAGGGAATCTTCGTTTCTCCGCTGATTTTGCCCCCAACAGTCGTAGGCTTTTTATTACTAATGTTTTTTGGCAAATATGGACCGGTTGGACAATTTCTGGATAAGTTTAACTTTAGCATCGTTTTTAATTGGTATGGTGCAGCGATCGCTGCTACAGTTGTCTCTTTCCCATTGATGTATAGAACCGCACTGGGAGCTTTTGAACAAATTGACCAAAATCTCCTTTTAGTCGCCAAAACCCTTGGTGCTTCCCAATGGACGATGTTTTGGCGTATCATCTTACCTTTATCACTTCCGGGAGTTTTAGCGGGAACGACGCTGGCTTTTGCTCGTGCTTTGGGTGAATTTGGAGCTACTTTGATGTTAGCTGGCAATATTCCCGGACAAACCCAGACTATGCCATTAGCAATTTATTTTGCTGTGGAAGCAGGTGATAATAATGAAGCTTGGCTTTGGTCGCTGGTAATTATGGCTACTTCCCTATCGGGGATAGTTGCAGTGAATATTTGGCAAGAAGCAAGGGGGGAGAGGGGGAGAGGGGGACGACTTGGGAGATTTGGGAGACAACGCAGACAAGGGGACTCGCCCACTCCTCCACTCCCCCACTCCTCCACTCCCCCACTCCCCCACTCCCCCGACTCTGGACTTTTTGTTGATATTGAGAAAAAGCTTGCTGGTTTTGAGTTGAAAGTATCATTTAGTGCTGAGAAACAGGAACCCTTGGGATTGTTGGGGGGTTCTGGAGCCGGGAAGAGTATGATTTTACGCTGTTTGGCGGGAGTAGAAACACCGAGTTGGGGGCGGATTATTTTAAATGGTCGGGTGTTATTTGATGGGGAACGTAAAATTAATTTACCTGCACGCGATCGCCATATTGGTTTTTTAGTGCAGAACTACGCGCTTTTCCCACACATGACGGTAGCACAAAACATCGCCTTTGGTTTGCCGAAGGGATTATCTTCTACAGCAGTGAAGCAGCAAGTAGAGGCTCAACTTATAGGGGTACAATTGCAAGGATTGAGCGATCGCTATCCTTCACAACTTTCTGGTGGTCAACAGCAACGAGTCGCATTAGCCAGAGCTTTAGCATCACATCCTGAAGCTTTACTTTTAGACGAACCATTTTCAGCACTCGATACTCACTTGCGGAGTCAACTAGAACAGCAAATGATTGCTATCCTAGCAGATTACCAGGGAACCACTTTATTTGTCACCCACAATTTGGAAGAAGCTTACCGAATTTGTCCAAATTTGTTGGTGATGGACTCTGGACAACAAGTTCATTATGGTTCAAAATACGAAATTTTTGAACATCCTGCTACAGTTACTGTTGCTCAATTAACAGGGTGTAAGAACTTTTCTGTCGCTCGCAGTTTTAAACCCCACGAAGTAGAGGCTATTGATTGGGGTTGTACACTAAGAGTAGTTGAAACCATTCCAGAGGAATTATCCTTCATAGGGATTCGCGCCCATCATATTACCTTTAAAAGCGACTCAAAAAGTGAAAATACATTTCCTTGTTGGTTGGTAAAAACCATTGAAACACCCCACCGAATGACGTTATTTTTGAAGTTGCATTCGTCTAGTACAGGTAATCAAGATTATCATTTACAAGGCGAAGTATTCAAAGAGAAATGGACGACACTAAAAGACCAACCTTTCCCTTGGTATGTTCATTTAGATCCCATGCGACTTATGCTCATGTCCGGGGAAAGATGAAATAGGATGACTTCGAGAGGTATAGAATATTGAATTAACCGCAGATGAAGATAGATAAACGCTGATGGACGCAGATAAATTTGTACCTCAGCAGACTGGGGGGCGCTTTAGAATGGTTTAATATGGGAAAATAAAATAATCATTATTGAGTCGCTAGGCGATCGCATGACTTTTATCGCTGCTAAGTGGACGATTGACGAATATCACCGGATGATTGCTGCTGAGATTTTGCGCGATCGCCGAGTTGAACTGTTGAAGGGAGAAATTGTCGAAATGTCCCCAGAAGGAGAACCACACGCTTATTGTAGTCATGAGGCTGGAGAGTATCTGGCAAAATTACTGGCTGAACGTGCCACAATACGTCAAGCCAAACCTATCACCTTACCCAACGATTCCGAACCAGAGCCAGATGTTGCCATTGTCCAACGTTTAGGGCGCGATTATCGAGAGCATCACCCCTATCCAGAAAATATTTTTTGGCTGATTGAGTATGCTAACTCTAGTTTGGAGAAAGATTTAGAGATAAAAAGCAAAATCTACGCCGAAGCGGGTATTCCTGAGTATTGGGTTGTAAATCTCAAAAAGTTACATTTGGTGGTGTTTAGAGAACCCTTAGAGGGAGATTACGCCACAAAATTGACACTAACTGCGGGAATAATTCAACCCCTTGCATTCCCAGATGTTTCTGTTTCGGTGGAGCAAATTATTAACAGATGAGATTTTTGTGTCGAATTGACCAAAAAAGTATCGTGAAGCCAAAATATTATGGGATAAGGCGTTGATTGAGGAACATCCACCAATACTGGGATGCTGATTTGGGCGATCGCCAATGCAATGTCTCCAATCTTAATCACTAAAAAGCTTACTCCATATTACTTTTGAATGAGTGAATGAGTGAATGAGTGACTTCACGGCGGTACTAGATAAGCTATTCTTGAAGCGATCGCTGAAAAGTCTTGATGGCATCAACATGATTTACCATATTAATGCAGCGTAACAACAAATCCAGATCGATTCCTTTGACCTCTTCACTACTGGAAACCCTTTCATAGTCAAGTCCGTCGCCCTCTTGACGCAGGTGATAAACTTCTAATACCCCATCTTCCCAGAGCCACACTTCCGGAATCAAGAGCCGCTTGTATGCCTCCAGTTTGTTAATTCCGCCACTGGTAAACACCACCTCGATCGCCAAATCGGGACGCACTCGACCAGGAGCGAGTTTATAAGATTCATCTGCTTCTCGCTTCACCGCACCTGATTCACTTTCCAAGGTCATTGAGCCTGTTGGAGTAAAGTCAAATCCTGCCATGAGCAGGTAAAGTTCCAACAATGCGGCAATTCTCTTCTTAACGGTTTCGTGGGGTTCTCCAGGCATTTTTCGGATCTCCAAAATACCATCTAGGAAAGACAGCCGATATCCTGGACGGTCTAATAACTGCTCAATGGCTTTGAATTCTCTCCAGGTCATTCCCTCAAACAAAAGGGGTGATTCCTTTGTGGGTATAGCGATCGCTGCTGAGGTCATTTGAGTCTCCAGTCACATGCCTGATGAGAAATAATCACCTTTGTCGGGCAATTTGTTCATTCTAACTTTTTTTGGCTGATTGAGTATGCTAACTCCAGTTTGGAGAAAGATTTAGAGAGAAAAAGCAAAATCTACGCCGAAGCGGGTATCCCTGAGTTGGGTAACGTGGATAAACTTCTAACCCCAAAGACACGTAGGGTGTGTTAGCGCTTCTCGTAACGCACCATTTTTAGGGAGAGGAGTGCGTTAGACGGAACGTCTAACGCACCCTACAATTAATTTTTAAGTCAACGTTGTGGTGTACTGCTGCCACCATTGCGGTCTCGTAAATACTCCCAAATTTGTCTAATCTCAGTTCGGAACTCTTGGCGGTCAATGGCTGCTTGCTGACGGTCTTGTGCTGCTTGCTCTGCCAAAGAATCTACACGGTTGGCAACTTCAGTAACATTTGTAGTTAGCGCGTCGATTCTTCGGTCTACTGCGGCAGCATTCTCGGTTAATTGCTGGATATTTGCAACTAAAACATCAATTGTTGCGCTTTGTGCGGTTATGGCGTCATTCTGACTGAGTACTGTCTCGCCCACATTCGTGAAAAGAGTCTCTAGGCGAGTTAAACGGGTTTCTATGGAATTAGGTTGGTTCGTAGTCATATGCTTGTATTTTCTAACTTGAAAAAAGGTCTATTTTGTGGTTACGCCTATACTTTGGGAATATTTGTTAGGTTGGTTCTGTGATTCTAAATTTTCACCTGCTTTATCTTCTAAAATCTCATTCCAATTAAAGACGTTCCAGCGGAACGTCTCTACGATTTACGCTCCTCCAAAACTAACGTAGAATCAGCCGATCGCCCAAATTCTTCTGGTGCGTATTGCAGATATACTTTCGCACCTGGATAAATAAATGTGCCAGGTGTCACTCCACGCACTAAGTAATGCAGACTATAAACGCCTGGATCTAAATGGTCGGCATAGGCGATAATGCGATCGCCATAAATTGTCTTAAAGTTAACTTGCCAATTATCGGCTTTTGCTTTTAACGCAGATGTGGCAGTTTGAAAGCTTTCATCGACAGCTTCAAATCCCGCAGGTAGCGGATCGTTTATCACCACATGCTCCACAGGATGATCTACAATAACTTCTAAACCGATATCAAATACCTGCCCTGTCTCTATGGTCAACGGCTTATCTGTAGCATAAAGTCCGATTTTTTGCAACACTTTTTCATCACCGACACGGCTAATTTCTCGCGATATTCGTAAACCGTTAAATCTCCCAGGTTGATTTCCTGGCAAGCGATAGCGGTAAGCTAGTAGATAGTGCAATTTGCCCGAACCTGATTTTTGCAGAATTAAATCATGACGTCCGCGAGGTAAGTTAGCGATCGCCACATTTAGCTGTAAACTAGAATTACGGTATCCTTCAAACCGACTTTCGCCGATTTTCTTACCAGCTAATTTCACAGTGGCAACAAAATTCGGTGGTGTTGGTTGCAATTTGGCATATTCCACCAAAGCTGTCAGCGCTTGAGCATTGTCATAACTAGTTTGCCATGTGCCATTGCGTCGCAGAGTTAAAAGACTTTGAAATAACTTATCGATAACTTCTTGTCTGACTTTGGCAGCGATAAACAAACGTAAAGCTTGAGCTTGCGCTGTTGTCGGTGAATTCATCCATCCCCAACTGCTGGGTAAATTTATAAGTGCCGTGCGACCAGTTTCATATATATTTTGTTGTAACTGCTGTAAAAGTTGTTTAGATTCATCTTCCCATTCCGGCAACTCAGATAGATATCGCGTCAATTTAATTTGCGTCACTAAATCAAACTTGTTGCGTTGTTGGTAAATATCTGTCAAAAAGCTATTGCGTTTTTCGCCAAATTGTGCAGTGGCAATTAAAGCATTAAGTTGCATTTGGCTTTTACAAAGTTGCTGCTTACAAAACTCAAATTGTCCGGGGTTGGCGAGGATTTTCGGCAAATATCCCTTCAGGCGTGGTATCATTCCTGCATCGACATTTGCTTTCGCCAGAGATTCAGCCACATAAAGAGAAATCCAAGGATCTGACTTTTCTTGTCCCGGATAAGCTGCAAAACCACCATCGGCAAGTTGGAGTTTTTGCAATTGGGCGATCGCTTGGGTTGATTGTTTGGTAAAATCAAACTCTGGGATTTGACCGTATTTCTCAGAAAGTGTTTTCAGATTAGCGGCAATAATCAATTGACTCGCAGCGGGTTCTGCAAAAGGTAAATCATCATCTTCCATAACCTGTTTTGCGGGTGCCTTAATTTCCGGAATCAGAGTACTTGCCAATTGAATGTCTAAACCTCCCACTCCAGGTAAGACATTTTTATCGACATTCAAAGGAATTTTTACTTGATTTGCAACTTGACTCTTAAAAACTCTGCGATCCTTTGCGTTACCCTTTGCGCTCCTTTGCGTTTCAAACGAATTTGATATTACACCAGTTTCGACAACTTCTTCTGTAACTTCCAGGGGTTTAACTTCCAAAGGAACTTCAAAAGCATCTGCGTTGCCATTTAGTTGAGTGTTGAAGCGGACTTTACTTTCACCAACATTTGAAACGACGATGGGAAAGCGATAAGCAGAAGTAGCTGATTCAACTTGAGTTTGTAAAGAAACGGCTATGGGATTTTTACCTTCAAACTTGATTGTACCATCAATCGCCAAAGTACCAGATGAGTTAGTGTTGTTAGTTATGGATAAACCAGCGTTTAGGCGATCGCCTGGACGCGCAAATTGTGGCAAAATTGGATTAGTTAGCAGTGGCTTTGTGGTGATAAACGTCGCTTCACCATTACCAAAACGCAGATTTCCATCAGTAGCTACAGCCATTATTCGCCATGTAGTTAAGTTATCTGGCAATTTAAATGTTATCTGTGCCTTACCATCAGCGTCTGTAACTACATTACTATAGTAAGCTAAAGCTTGAAAATCTCTGCGGATGCGCGTATTTGCTGCACCGGCTGAGAAACCACCACCATAACCCCAACCTTTCGGTTCCGCTAAACCGTTTTGTTCTACCACCACATTTGGACGATTATCGCTAAAGCGGGTAGATATTGATTGTTCAGCATAAACCGTATTTACCAAATCTGGGGGACGATAGCCAGAAAGTTGTAACACTGCTTCATTCACCACCATAACGGTGAATTGTCCTTTGGTGGGATTTCCTTGATTGTCTTTGAGTTCCAATTGTACCGTTTCTGAAGCACCAGGTTCCAATGAAGTTTGCAAAGGTGTAACTTGCAGCTTTAAATATTTCTCTGCCAAATTAACTTTAAAAGGTGCAAAGCCAATTTTTCCCAAATTATTTAAACTTCCTGGTTCCGATTTATTCAGAGGAACACCTTGACGTACCAACACAGCTTCAACTGCTGCATTTGGGAGCATTTCTGGTGTAACTTTAAATTGAATTTGTGGCGCACCGCCCTTAACTTTGGTAATCTGTTGATAGAGCGGTTTATCTTTGACAACGGCAAAGTATAATTCTCCTTCTTTATAAGGAGATTGAATTAGTGCGGTAGCAATTTCACCGACTTTAAACTCTTTTTTATCAAGTTTCACCTCCAACTTATCTTTTTCACCTTCACTCCATAGCACTGGATTTTCACCAGTTGCCCAAATTTGCAAATCTGTAACTGTAAAGACGTTACATGTAACGTCTCTACAACCATCGCTAAAATTAGCTCTAATTCTGTAAGAACCGGATTCGGGTGGTGTTAAACTTACAGATTGAGGAATGTTAGTGGATGTAACTTCTACTTTTCCGACAGTCTTATATTCAACTTGATTTTTCGCAGTTTTACTACCTTCCACCACTTGAGTTAAACTGCTGTATTTCATCTGCTGCAATTCTAACCGAATCCGTTCACCTTCCAGCACTTTTCCTGTAAAGTCAGAAACGACAACTTGAATCGGAAAAGCTTTTCCAGCTTCAGCGACAAAGTTGCTTTTCAAACCGATGAGACGATTACTCGGCAAAGCTGTAAAAGTTTGAGAATTCGCTACAGATAAATTAGAAACATCTGCAACTTCAACATCTACCCGATAAATCATCGGATAAGGTAAATCTTTTTCCACATTTACAATTTGACTACTTTTACCATTCGCATCTAGCTGAGTATCAGTTTGTAAAACATCGCTTGGTAAAGAAGGAGATTCTTCCGGGAAAAACCATTGTCTACCAAAACTGAATTCTTCCCAACCCTTAGGAATAAAATTCGTTTGGCTTCTCGTCACAAAATATTTTGCCTTTCCTGCTTCCACAGGTGATCCGAATAGATAATTACTTGTGGTTTTCGCATCAATCTTATCACCAATCAGAGCAAATTGCTTATCTAAAGCTAATTCAACTTTGAAATTTGGCGGTTTAAATTCAGCTACGCGAAATTCTCCAGAAATTTCGTGTCCGTTTTTCCCCTTCCCTTGAATTGTATAATAGCCTAATTTTTGATTGCTCTTAATAGGGACTTCTACAGAAAACGTCCCAAACTCATTCGTGGTTTGCGTACCTAAATCTGTCTTTTGTCCATCTGGATTTATAGTAGTTAATTGATAAACAGCATTTTTATCTTGCTGAATCGTACCATTTTGTAAATAATCAGCAAAGCCGGTAAAATAAGCTTTTTCGTTTGGTTGATACAACTGCCTATCAGAAAAAATTACTCCCCGTGATTCTGGTTTATCATTTTGCCAACCTGCATCAATCCCATAACCATAACTACCACTATATTCATCAGTGCGTGCAAATGCCCAATCTTGATTTTCCCGCGCTACAACTAATAGTTCTGGTGATTTTTTCAAGCTTTTACTTTGAGCATAACATGACTGCAAATCTGAACGATTCAGCTTTAAATTTCCATTTTCATCAGTTTTCGCTGATGCACAACGTATCGGTTGCGGACGAGATTTGGCATTCAATTTTGATTCATAAATTTCCACAGTAGCACCTTTTACAGGTGAACCATCAGCAAGATGATGAACCCGAATCAAACTCGATTCTGGAAACCACTGGGAAAATACACCCAAATTCGTCAATTGAACTAACCCATAATTAGTAGGTTCTCTCCAAAGTTGTTTATTATCCTCTTTATATTGATTAGTGCGTCCCTGTACTCCATAAGCTAGCATTCCTGTAGACGTACCCAGCTTTTCTCGTAAAGGAACACTCACATCAACTGATTGATTCTTCTTGGCAGCGATTTTGAAACTTTGCCATTCCGAGGTTTGAGGTAATAAATCATTCCCGCTGTTGAAATAAACTAAATCTGTTGGTTGAACTACCTTATAAGCAGCTTTATATTTCGACTCTGGCAAATTGACTGTATTTATATTTAGCTGTAAATTCTTACCCGCAGGGAAAATATTTAAACCATCAGGAACCCAAATATCCCCAGCTAAATCTCCCGTATCATAATTCACGGTAACTGGTTTACCTAAAGTCTGTCCAAACTTATCTTTGACATTTCCATTAATCGTGATTTTATAATGAGTGGCAGGTTTTAAAGCATAAGGATTGATGCTGACAAGTTTATCTTGATTGTTTACTTGAATAATTCGAGAAATATCTTGCGGAGCAGGATTAATTGTAATATTTTCAATAGCCGAATCTGGTATGACGACGTTATTAAATTCTAGCTGGGGACTACCTTGAATAAATCTGCCATATGTTCCACTTGCATCAGGTTGTCCGTAAGATTTAATTCCTTGAAAAGTCAATGGGGAATAAGTTATTAACTTACTGACAAACTCCTTCTCACTTAACAGATTACCATCAGCCGGACGGACACCGGGAGAAAATTGCAAGCGATAACGAGTTGCTTTATCAAGATTTTGCTGCGGAATTAAGTTATAAACCCAATTCCGTGCTGAAGGGTCAAATTTTTCCAACGGTTCTTCATTCTCTAAAGGTTTTTCTTCCTTCGCTAAATCAACTTTGAAGCGAACACCTCCCTTCTTACCTTCAGGAAGAAGTTGCAAATGCTTTTTCACTGAAGCTAAATTCAATTCTACATTTGAGGTAAATTGCAACTTCTCTTTTAAATCAATCGATTCAGCTTCAACCTTTTCTATAGGGTTAACACCTGGTAAATTACTTAAATTAATGAGTTCTGTATTAAAAGTCCAAGCTAAATCTTGTTCAAGACGGTGTTTTTTTAAATCAGCTAAACCTGCTTTGAGAGTAACTTTAAACCGCGTTGCTTTAGGTAACGCTTTCTCAGATCGAAATCCGACCATACGCGGTGTCAAAAATCGAAAATGACCAGGTAAATTTGGCGTAAGTTCAAATTTTTGCAACAAACTTTCTTGTTCTGGATTATCAAGACTCTCAAGAGGAATTAAAGCTTCTTTAAAGCGGACGCGAATTTGCTGAAGAGGTTTTGCATCTCCGAGTGGACTAATTTGTTCAATCCAATCTGGTAAAATCGGGGGAATTAGTGCAGAAACTTCTGGTAGTTGTTCCTTACCTGGAACGATACCAATTAAATTACACCCTGTTATTCCTAATACAAATGCTAAAATAAGCAACGAGCGGATTATTTTTATGAGCATCTAAAATAAACTAATATGGCAATAGTATAACTGTTATAGCAATCCTAAATAAGAGCGTCAAAATTTCTCTCTTTTCTTTCCTCTGCGGTTCGTTAACTAGACAACCGATGTGGAAATTAATTATGCGTTACCCAGAACTCCTAAAGACGTAGCAATGCTACGTCTTTACATCTTTTTCCTGTTGCAAATAAGACTGCTATATAGCGCTTCTCGTTTGAATCAAATACAGATTTATCTGCGTCCATCTGCGTTCATCTGCGGTTCCTTAATTCTTTGATGTATTGCACTCAACTGAGAAGCGCTATAGTAATTATGACAAAAATGGTATGGATTCTCTAAACAACCAATTGAATCTTATTATTTCCGAAAAACATTACAAATCTTAATATAAATGAGTAGAAAGAAGTTTGTAGTCAGGGCTTCAGCCCTTAAAATTATGATGAGTGCTAAAGCCCTCACTACGGTTATCGTAATCCTGCTATTATGCGTGACAATACGCTTATTGCCATATTTAGCGCCAATTCGTACCGCAGATATTGCCCAAGATAAACAAGCGATCGCTTTTACAGATCGTAATGGGCTATCATTAGGAACACTACTCACACGCGTAGACGCGAAGCGGCTTGTCGTCAGACATCGCGAGCATACCGCAGTCGTACCATTAAATCAAGTTTCCCCCCAATTTATCCACGCCATTTTAGCAGCGGAAGATGGTACGTTTTATCACCACGGCGCATTAGACCTCAAAGCGATCGCTCGTGCTATCAAAGACGCAATTCACGTGAAACGAATAGTTTCGGGTGCTTCTACCATCACCATGCAACTAGCTCGCATGTTAGATTCACTGCCTCGCACGGTATCAGGTAAAACTCAGGAAATTTGGTTATCTTGGCGGTTAACAGCCGGCATGAACAAAGATGATATCCTAAGTGCATACATCAATCGTTTGCCAATGGGAGGAAATATCTATGGTGTAGAAGCTGCATCTCGAATCTATTTTTCCATACCTGCAAAAGATTTAAATCTCGCACAAGCGAGCTTATTAGCTGCTATCCCCAATAATCCCACTTACTTTAATCCTTACGAACATTATCAACGGTTGAAACAGCGACAAAAATATGTCCTTAATCGGATGATACAGGATGGGTATATCCAGAAGGCGATCGCACAACGAGCATACACCGAAAAAGTTATATTTGCCTCTCGTCAACCAGGAATCATTGCCGCACCACATTTTTTATTTTGGCTATCAACTTCCCTTAACAAATCTTCATCTCCCATCCGCACAACCATCAATCGTCCTTTACAGCAGTTTGTGGAAGCACAAGTACAGCAAATACTTACCAACCTTGCTGCGAACAACGTTCATGACGCAGCTGCTTTAGTAATTGACAACCACACGGGAGAAGTTTTGGCTTATGTCGGTTCCCCTGATTACTTTAACGAAGCCAAACTCGGACGTAATGATGGAGTTCAGGCGTTGCGTCAACCAGGTTCTACACTCAAGCCGTTTTTGTATGAGTTAGCTTTAGAAAAATCTGTGATACGTCCGAACTCTATTTTAGCAGATGTACCTGTAAATTACGCAATTCCTGGGGCAAAACTTTACACTCCTACAGATTATACCCGAAGCTTTACAGGACCAGTGCGGGTACGTGTCGCTTTGGCAAATTCGCTGAATATACCAGCAGTCAGGGTTTTAGAAAAGGTTGGTGTGCAGACTTTTTTGGCTCGTCTGCGTGACTTGGGGTTTGCACACTTGAATGAGCCGGCAGAATATTATGGGTTGGGGTTGACTTTGGGTAGTGGCGAAGTCAGTTTATGGGAATTAGCTCAAGCTTATGTAACTATAGCACGACAAGGACTAGCCACCCAAATTATAACCACATTTCCCCCCTCCCCCACTCTCCCCCTCTCCCCCTCCCCCCCTCTCTCCCCGACGACGTGGGAATTGATAGTTGACATGTTGAGCGATCGCTATGCTCGTGCGGCAGCTTTTGGTGTAGAATCGGTACTAAACTTACCATTTTCCACTGCCGTCAAAACAGGCACATCCTCTAATTTTCGTGATACATGGACTGTCGGCTTTTCTAGCGATTACACAGTGGCTACCTGGGTAGGTAATTTCGACGGGGAACCCATGCGGCAAATTTCTGGAGTTACAGGTGCAGCGCCTTTGTGGAATCGAATTATGTTACATTTACACTCCTCACAAGAACCAGCTAATTTTCCTCCTCCATCCGGGATGGTGAAACTACCTATGTGTGCAATTTCGGGGTTAAAACCTACACCAAGTTGTACCTCAGTTGTGGAAGAATATTTCTATCCAGAAGACAAAAGTGACTATGAACGTCTTGAGTTGAATTTACCCGGTGAGTATGATGAATGGTTAGCAAGACAAAATCAATTCAGTTTGACTTCTAATAATTTCAAGATTTTATCGCCTCATAATCGCGATTTATTCTTATTATATCCAGGTGAAGAAGGAAAGCAAAAATTAGAATTTAAGTTAGGGGGAATATCATCTAAACCTGTAGAGTGGTGGTTGAATAATCAAAAGTTAGATACATCAGCGAATGCGTTGTTTTGGACATTACGTCCCGGTAACTGGACTTTATCAGCAAAAAGTGGTGAAACCAGTGACAAAGTAACTTTTCAAGTACAATTAGCTAATATCAAACCCACACATCACGGCTTTTCTGTAGTTAAATAGACAGACATATCAAAAATGTAGAGACGTAGCAATGCTACGTCTCTTGGGGATCTGAAATTAATTGAGACTGCAATTTTATTTTTTCTTTTTTTCGGGAAATAGCTTTCTCTTGAGTGAAGAGATAAATAAAGGCTTAGGCTTTAATTGTAAATTAAACGATGTCACTGTGATTTTTTCGCTTAAAATAACTAAAATCTCACTGACAACAGGAAGGTAAATAAAATGACAACCACACAAATTAGCTCAAAGAAAGCAGAAAACAAATCAGTGAAGAAGAAACAACAGTCTTCTTATCATACAGATATCGGTACACCTAAAGTACCAATTCGCCAACACAAAATGAACCAGCAACATGAAGTCTTAAGTGACTGGAACCACGCAAGTTAGTATGCTAAAACATGGTATTTGCTAGCTAGAAGCTGGATAATTGATGTATCCTAGCTTTTTGTATCTTTACTATCTAATATTCACCTCTTGCATGTAATTTCCTGGTTGAAAATTGTCTAGCTTAGTAGCGGTTTTGCTGCTGATGAATGAATCTGTCCACATAGCTTTGGCTATTGGTGATGTAGCTACCTTTTCTTCTTGTGGAAGTTGCGATCGCTTGTTATCATTAGGAATTGTGTCAGCTTGTAGACGCTGCTTTTGCGTATACTCTATTAGTTTAGCTTGAGCTTGAGCATAAATTGAAGTACCTGGGGAAACTTGTTGGAGAAACTCCACAGCACCATTAAAGTCACCTGCTGCTGCTTTGTTGTAAGCCTTTTGGACTAAGTAAGCTGCTCTAATTTGCTGCTTTTGATTGTACTCTGTTAACTTTTGTTGAACTACAGTTTTAGAAGAGCTTTCTTGGGGAATTTGCTGCAAGTAGTTTAAAGCAGTGGAGAAATCTTTTTCACCTGCTCTCTGATAAGCCTTGGCTAATAAGCCTTTGGACTCAGTTTCGAGGTTAGCGCGTGCTGATTTAACTAGTTTATCAGATTTCGATTGCCAATATAAAATATCGGGAACCTGAGGAGCATTACGAAGTACATCTGCCCAACGATTTTCGTTAAAAGCATTTTCAACAGTTTGGTAACGTTGTGCTGCAACTTTCCATTGTTGTTGCCATTCGGTAATTGTGGTTTGAGCTTCTGAATAAACGTTGCTGTTTGGCTTAATTGATCTTGCTAAAGCTAAAGCTCCTTCTAAATTCCCCGCTTGATATTGTTCTGTTGCTTTATATAAAGCTTCTGTTTCTGAATATGCTGGAGAATTATTGATTAAAGAATATACTCCAAATCCCATCACCAAAGAATTAGCCGCTAACCCGACTCTCATTCCTGTAACTAGGGAAGGTGATTTTATAAACTTAAACCGTCCTTGGGAGTTATCACCTTCAGACACACTATATTCTGCATCTAGTATTTGCGACTTATCCAAAGACATTTGCTTAAGGACTTGCAACACCTCAACCGCTGACTGAAAGCGGGTTTCATGGTTATAACGAATCATTTGGCTGAGGACAGCAGCTAGATAATCATTAACCCGTGTGTCATTTAAACGCCAATAAATATCATTTGTATAAGGATCTATTTTTAATTGTAACGGTGCTAACCCTGTTAAACCTTGGATAGCAATCATGCCCAAAGAATAAATATCACTATTGGGCTGCGCTTGACTAATGAATTGCTCTGGGGGTATATATCCCAAAGAGGTGACGGGAAGGTGATAAATCGGCATTGCCGCATCTACACCAAAATCAACCGGCTGGATTGAACCAAAGTCGATCAAAACTAGTTTACCATCACAAGCGCGTCTGATCAAGTTTTCTGGTTTAACATCGCAGTGAATAACTCCTTGGGAGTGAACAAATTCGAGAATTTCGAGAACATCATTGAGAAATTGAATAACTTCCCTTTCATTCCAAAGACTCCCCCATTGTTGACCCATAGGCAATTCAGCCGTCAACGCATGTCCTTCAATAAACTCTTGTACTAGATAGAATCTTTCCTTTTCTTCAAAACAACCAAGAAGTTCGGGAATCTGGTTATGGTGCCCCAACTGCTTGAGAGTTTCGGTTTCCGTGAGAAAGCGCAACCTGAGAGTGTCCAAGTAACTCGGTTGAGAACCAGTCGCTTTTAGCTGTTTAACTACGCATTTTGGATTTTCAGGGTGATCTATGTCTACGGCGATGTATGTTTGTCCAAATACCCCTGCACCGAGGGCTTGAACGATTTGGTACCGTCCTTGTAGTACTTTACCGATCATGTATTGAGTCATGAGTAGGTTACTGAATAAGTCGTTATTTAAGCTTTCTGACATTGCCCGGTTTTTCCGGAAACCCTTACAAATTCTTCAATATAGCGCTGATTCATTCGATAATACTTTATATTTTGTATGTATTATTACGTAAAATCTTTATTTAAAACTATAATTTTTAATACGGTTGACAAGATGGCGCATCACGTATGAAATATTGCTCTATTATGGAATATTGAGATTATTCTTCACATTTCTACTATACCAGTTTGGGTATTTGGTGCTTTGTAAGTATTTTGACGATGGGTTAGGAGTTAAGAGTTATCTACTTATAGTGCGTCCACATCCGAATGACTTTAACTGTTCGCTCGGATTCAATAACTTCATATACCAAGCGGTGCTGGATATTTATCCGTCGGGAGTAAGCACCTGATAAATCACCAACTAACTTTTCATAGGGTGGAGGATTTTGAAGAGGATTTTCTTTGAGTATTTCGAGTAATTCCTCGGCTTTACCTTTTAAATTGCTTGCCGCTAACTTCTTTGCGTCTTTTTGAGCTTGCTTTGTGTAAACCAGGTTCCAATTCATAAAGTGAAATGGTATTACCAGTCCAATTTGTTATCGCATTCCTGAATCGGAGTTGCTAAACCTGTCTTGATAGATTCTCGCATTCCAGGGACAGATAGTAAGTATAAAGTTTCCTGAATCGCAGACCAATCTTCTTCGGCAAGGAGGATGGCATTATTATGTTCACCTCTGATGAGAACAGGTTTGTGAGATTGGACAACTTGAGCGATGAGTTGTTGTAGGTGACGAGATGCCTCGCTGACGGGAAGATCGGACATTATAACCCCTTATCTGTAATGGCAAAGAGCGATCGCGGATCGCGCTATAATTATAGTTTAAAATAAACCGTTAATCTCCAGTCTCCAGTTCCTTATCTTCCACGGCGTCAACTTTATCTTGCAACGGCTTGACTACTCGTGCGATCGCTTGTTGAATAAAAGCCTTAACAAACTCATCACGACGATTAATTTGAAACTGTCGCTGTACTACCTCCGTCATCCCACCATCACCCCAATCTTGATCGTGACGGAAATACTCAATAAAACTTTTACCAGCAATCCGAGTTAAATAAGCCGCTGTGACACCTTGAATTGCCCGACCAATAATAAATGTGGCAACATTCAGTTGCAATGCAGTTGAAAGTAATTGAATCGCTCCCTTGACAATACCCAAACTGGCAAGAGTTTTCGCCAAAGACAACGCTAACTCTCGTCCGCGCTCCAAATTCAACTCACAGCCGTAAATTTTACCAATTTCCACCACCATTTGCGCGTTGACGGCGGCTGTAGCCAGCAAATCGACCATCGGTAAAGGTGTCACCGAAACTACACCAGCACCAATCCACTGAAACCGCTCAACAATTTTATCAGCTTGACGGCGACGTTGAGCATCGATGAGCTTCCGGGCTTCTTCTCCCAATCGCATTGATTGCAGCAAAATATTATCTGCCACTAAATCTTCACCTTCTGCCCGCAATATTGCAGCCATTCGCCGCAATAATGGTAAAATATCTGCTTCCGGCTGATAGATTTCGCCATTTTCTAATTGTGCAGCTTCGGGATTAGCAGCGATCGCCACAACATCAGTTGCGGCAATAAATCCGCGCACTCGTTGACGCAACCGTGCGAGAATAGCCTCTTTATCTTCTTCCGTGTACATATCGATTTTGTTGAGAACCAAAAGCGATCGCTTACCAATTTCCGCCAAAGTCCGCAACGGCTCATATTCAGAACGCCGTAAATCATTATCCACTACAAACAACAGCAAATCAGCTTCAGTCGCCAGTTCTCGCGCTAATTGTTCGCGTTCGGTTCCCGCTACCCCCGCTTCTAAAATCCCCGGCGTATCCGTAATTAAAATTTTACGTTCTAATCCCTTCAAGCGCAAACAATAAGTTTCCCCTACCTGAGTGGTTCCCATCGGCGCATCTACACGTCCCACCATGCGTCCCATTACCCCATTTACCAAAGAAGTTTTACCAGCACTTCCCGTGCCAAATACGACTACTTGAATTTCGCGACGTGCTAAATTTGCCTCAATCTCACGCGATCGACTCAGTAAAGCTTGCTTCTGCACTTCATCTTGAATTATTGATACTTGTTGCCGCACAGCTTGTAATGTAGAAGAAGCGGCTTCAGATTTGACAGCAGGAATTTCTGCCGCAGTGACACGACGTTTACGTTGCGATCGCTTCTCACTTTTTTGAATTACCAATACATAGTAGACAAAAGCGGCAATTAATGCTCCAATCAAAACAACCAGCAGCATCAACAGCAAATTGCCCAAAAGCGGCGAATAAGACAACTGCCAATAAAGGCGTGATAGCGAATCAATCAGCCACAGGCTTAGTCCTAAAATAAGGATGAGACCAACAATCAGCGTTACTATGCGCGACAGAGGCATGGATGGCATAGATTAGTGTGGTAAAGCAGATGATGCTTTTTATCTTAATGGTTTGCGCTGTAGGTGGGGGAAAATGGGAATTTTTGCACCGCTATGTTTTTGTGCAGCTTTGCGTAAAAAGGCTCTTCGTTTTTAAACGCACAGGAGCGCACTCCCGATGCAAAGTTTTCGTATAGGTTTTGTACAATGAGTCTACTTAGTACAGCTTTGCATAAGTTCGTAGCAAACTAAATTTGGCAAGCCGATGCAATGCCAATGCAGAGCGATCCATTTAAAAACGCTACGCTTTTACGCAAAACTGTATTTAGTTCGATATCAAGCTAATTTCATCACACTTGCTTTCTTTAGTGGCACTCAACATGTGAAAATTTGCATTTGGTAGGCTCAAAACAAAAGGAGAAAAAAGGTATGGGACTTTTCGATCAAATTATTGGTGCTGTTGCCAATCCCAATCAACAAGGTAACATCGGACAAATCGGTAGTATCATCAACACCGTGCAGCAACTGAGTAATAGCACTGGGGCAGATTCCTCAACTATGCAGTCGGTTTTTTCAATTGTCGGTGGACAAGTACGTTCTGCTTTACAACAAAAGCGAGACACAGATGGTAATGAGGCAGCAGAAGCTCTAGTAAATCAATTTGGTGGTACTTCTGCCAATCATGACGCCGTTACTTCCCTATTCTCAGCTGGGATGCAGCAAGAACTAGCAGAAAATGTTGCCCAACGTACTGGGTTAGATGCAAATATGATTCAACAACTACTACCGATGCTAGTTCCCGTTGTGTTAAATGTGTTAAAATCTGGAGCAAATGCTCAAAATCCCGAAGGGGGAGGGAATTCGGTGCTGAATTCTTTCTTGGATGCTGACAACGATGGTGATGTCGATATTGCTGACGCGATGCAAATGGCTAATCGTTATATGGGAAGGTAAATAAAGAACGTGGATAGTGGCTAGTTGTTGGTTGCTAATTACGAGTAAATAATGTAGAGACGTAGCACTGCTACGTCTCTTGGCTTCGTGGTAACGCATATTTAAAATTTGGAGATGTCTATTAGACATTTACAGAAAAGACGTAGCAATGCTACGTCTCTACAAGGGTTATGGTTCTTAGAACTGAAAGCGCAAAATGAATGTTTCTTTAGCTCAGGATCTGTCTATATATCAGCTAGCTTTGAGCGTACAAACGCCTCCCCAACCATTATCTCTTAGTCCTGGGACTTTGCTGTCACTGGTGCGATCGCAAATTGACTTATTGATTGAGCAGAAAATTGCAGCCACTTTATGGGTAAAGCTACCACCACAGAAAATTTGGCAATCAGAATTAGCGCGTTATCACTCGTGGGTAAAAGTGTCTGATGTCATTTATAGTTGTAACGTTGGGGAAAGGGTAGATCCAGTCCAAAGTTTACATGATTCAGATGCAGACTTGGCTTATAGTCAGAAAAAAGGCATAATTCCATCATATCAGCGCCAAGTGCAACTACTGCCACAAACAAGCCTTCTGGCACGGGAATACTTTTTAATGGTATTGTCACCACAATTTTGTAGTTTAATTTTAGTAAAGCGATGTCTGACGACAAGCCGCTCCGCGAACGCGTCTACGCACAAAATACCCAAAACCCCTAACGCAAAAGTAAAAGGCAATAAACCAAGAGCGTTACTAACAATAAATACTTTTGAGGGAAGAATAATTCAACGAGTTTTAGATGGTATAAAACAAGCAACTGCGGCAGATTCATTTTCTCTAATACCGGCTGATTTTTTTTGCCCAAGTATGCCGGATGCAACATTGATGAGTTCCCTACTAGGAAAACAACTACAGCGACAAGAAGAAATAAATCGGCAAATCGCTGTTGAACGCTCAAGGAAAGTTCAGCAGCAAAATCAAAAACAATACAAGAAAGAAGAACTTAAGGATGAATACTTAAACAATGTGTGTCAAGAATTGCGTACACCCTTAACACACATGAAGACAGCACTTTCATTGTTAAATTCTCCCAATCTCAAACCAACCCAGCGACAACGTTATTCACAAATGTTAAATGGTTTGTGCGATCGCCAAAGCTCCCTAATTACTGGTTTACTGGATTTGGTAGAATTAGAGCGCAATTTAGACTTAACTACTTTGGAATCAGTACGCCTCTGTGACATTGTACCTGGGGTAGTCAGTACCTATCAACCTTTAGCCGAAGAAAAAGGCATTATACTTGGTTACACTGTACCCAATGACCTGCCAGCAGTTAGATGTGTCACTGGTACATTAAGGCAGATTGTAATTAATATATTGCATAACAGTATTAAGTTTACACCTAATGGTGGTCAAGTATCGGTGCGAGCCTTTGTAAGCGGAACTTACCCGCGTGAAGGCATCCAAAAAGCATCTACCACTAGCCAGGTTCAAAGGAATTATGTCCAACTAGAATTTCGCGACACAGGTATAGGTATTGCCGAAAACGAGATTCCCAAAATCTTCGATTGCTTTTATCGCGTGCGTTCAGGAGCAACGGAAGACAAGGGAGGCGTCGGTTTAGGCTTAATGATTGTTCAGCAACTGCTGCGAGGCTCTGGAGGCTCGATATCTGTAAAAAGTAAACTGTGTGAAGGTTCTATTTTTACGGTACAGTTAGCAGTTAGTTAATAGTTGATAGTAAATAGTAGATAGTAGATAGTGGTTAGTGGATAGTAGATAGTGCTTAGGAGTACTTTTTAATATCCAACAACCAACAACCAACAACTAACAACTAACAACTAACAATGTTCATCACCTTAATTGCAGACTACGGAAATGGCGATCCGGCTTTTGCTGAGGTTACGCAGCGTTTATTAACAGAATTACCGCAAGCGCAAATCAATTTAGTTTCAACTCCGGCTTTTAGTACCCTTGCTACTGGGTTTTGGATTGCTCAACTTGGTTTGAACATTGGTCAGGAAGAACGTTTAATTTATCACAATTGTGCGCCTCGCCAAGATGATAAACAAGCCAGACGGAATAATGAAGGGGAGGGATTAACTTATGCTCTGCTTTCTAATAATGTTAAAGTCGTTGGTGTTAATGCTGGTTACACCCTCTCGTTTATCAAAGATTATTCACAAGTGCTGCATATTGTCAACGTTTCTAGAGGCGGTTCGCAATTTCGATCGCGTGATGTATTTCCCAGTGCAGCCGGTGCAATTGGTAGAGGGGATTTAAGCGTTTTGGGAGAAGTTTTGAACAAAAGTGATATTCCTGATGCACCAAGCGATCGCGTAGCCTGGATTGATGGTTATGGTAACATCAAAACCACCATCCCCGCAGATAGCATTAACCTCAAACCCGAAGCCAAAGTAATTATCCGCGTCGGTGATGTAGTCAGCGATGCAGTATACTCTGATGGTAGCTTTAAAGTGCCAGAAGGAACATTAGCTTTTGCACCGGGAAGTTCGGGTTGGTTAACACCTGATGGAAAGCGATCGATTCGTTGGATGGAATTATTTTTGCGCGGTGGGAACGCTTGGGAACGCTTCGGTAAACCGCGTGTAAATCAATTAGTTACTTGTATTGGGTAACATCAGCAATATGACTCAAGCCTTAACTAAAACAATAACCTTTGACGAATTTATCGAATCGTATCCCGACCAAGGAAGATACGAATTACGCAACGGGGTAATTGTTGAGATGCCACAACCTACGGGAATACATGAATTAATCAGAGCCTTTCTAATTGCTGAACTTAATTTTGAATTACGGCGATTAATTTTACCTTACTTTATTCCCCCTCAAGCGCTGGTTAAAGCTGTAGATGCAGAATCAGGCTATTTACCAGATGTTCTCATAGTTGATCGCTCTAATTTAGCTAACGAGTCACTCTGGCAGAAATCATCTACACTTTCTCAGGCTGAATCAATTCCATTAATAATTGAAGTAGTCAGCACGGCAGTCGCTTCAAGCCGGGAAACCCGTCCAACGCGCTGCCTCAGCAATTGGCGTGATGATTATTATACCAAAGCTGGTGAATATGAAGGTATTGGAATACCCGAATATTGGATTGTAGATTATGCTGCGCTAGGTGGTCGTAAATTCATCGGTAATCCCAAGCAACCAACTATCTCGATTTATCAGCTTGTGGATGGGGAATATCAAGTAAGTCAATTTCGAGGTAATGACCACTTAGTGTCGTCAACATTCCCAGAGTTGAATTTGACAGTGCAACAGATTTTTGATTTCTTCAAGCCGCACACTCGTGACATAAGCGTCATGAGTTAGGCGCTCCATATTCGTGATAAAATAGGCAGATAGCGAAAACCAAGCTAAAACTGAACCACGACAACTAAAGATATGGGGTTCTACCGGGAAATAGATACTTTTGTATTGCTCCTCTGGTAGGTAAAATCTTTAAGGTACAGAGGTTAAACATACTTAACTTTTAGGTACTTGTTTAAAAGTCGCCGTCGGTGCGCCGGAGACTTAAAAAACGCCTGCGGAGAACTTGTAAGTCCAGAAGCAATTCCGGCACAGATCGTTGAAGCAGGAATCGCGTGACTTTTAGTCACGCGATTCCTGCTGACTTACTTTAATCTACAACCTCATCCTCGCTTTACCCAAGGGTAAATCTTTCCCTCTCCGCAAGCTCGGAGAGGGTGAGGTTTTTCACTCCTTTTTGGCTAATTCGATGACTCGTGTATACACCGTAGGTTAATCATTCAGCGGCAAAAAGATCGTTAAAACTTCGCCATGCTGTGGACGCTGACGGACAATTAGTTTACCGCCGATCGCTTGAAATAAATGCTTTGTCGCAGAAAGATTTAAGCTAATTACACCCGTCTCTGGTTGGAACATCAACAATTGACCTAAAGCCTTACGAATTGGTGGAGTTACGGCTGCGAAGGGGTTTTCACTGTCTTTGCATTGACTATGGGGTGATAACTGTAACTTTAATTGATCGCCAGCAAGAATTACGTGTACTTGAATATGGCTACCAGATGGTAAACTGCGGGTAAAATTTTCTATTAAACCGGTGAGTATGCGATCGAGCATTGAAGGATTGCTCACCACCATTGGTAATTGCTGCGGTAAGATAACATCTAAAGTTAAGTTACGCCGATTTGCGGTTTGTTGCCAACGGGGAATGCTCTGCTGTAAAACTTGATCTAGAGAAGTTGGTGTCAGTTGAGTGTTGCTCGATTTCGCTGTGGCAGAAGTTTCTAATTCTGCGGCTTTAAAGAGCAACTCCATACGATCAATTTGCTCTGTACACTCGTGGTCAATAACTTCTAAACGCTTGATAACATTTGCGGGCAAGGTTTTCTGCTTCAACAGCAGACGTGTCATAGTGCGAATTGTTGTCAAAGGTGTGCGGACTTCGTGAGCAAAAGCTTGAAGCAATTCTACATCGGGACGGGGTGAACGGTGAGCAGAAGGAGAAGAAGGGCAATTTTCTTTATCGTATCGGTTCGTACCTTTTTCTTCTTGGGGTAGTTGCGCTAACAATAACTGACTAAATTGCATCAAAATGTGGTAATCTGGTGCAACTGGCTCGTATTTTTCCACTAAAGAATTCAGTTCTGTGTAAAAATCAGGATTATTTATCATAACTCTCGCACCAAGCGATCGCCACGCTATCTCAACCACCTCTGGATCAAAGGAAAAGGAAAACCTTTTTTTACCGCAACTATCTTCTGCTAAAACTAATACTAATCTAAATTTTTCTGTAAAAATTAAGCAAAACTGCTCACTTCCCAACGGATCGGCAGGTAATAAAGGTAGTACCGATTCATAAGGAGCAATTTCATCTAACGTTACTGCCGTACCAGTCGGCATTTGAAATGGCATCAGTGCCAACGGGTTGAATGGTTTTGCTGTAAAAGTTATTGTCTGCAAGCTTTGAGTTAATCTTGGATCGCTGAACAAAGGTGCCGGTGCAGCTAAAACTAATCCTTGGGTGGCATCAGTCGAAGTAGTTGCTAAAGTATTTAATAGCAACTGTTCTGTTGCTGCTAAACTGACGCACCACTGCCGGTCTGATGCAGCAGGTGAACATTTAGCCACGTTTGATTGACTTTCGGCTAAAATTTCACTCAGACTTGGCAAGATCCATTTGTACACAGGTTTTCACCTCTTAGTTCACTCAAGGGCTGAGAGCATCTATAAAAGACATTACACTATGAGGTTATAGTTATTTGTGTAGTGCCAACAGTCGTAGAACCGAACACTCTAAGGCGCAATTTCCCCTAGAACAGCGATTGAGTATTCATTGTGGCGAAAAAAGTCGGTTTATCAGAAAAATGGGTTTAAAACCCCGTCCTTCCAGGACGGCTTTGCGTGGTAGTATGTATATACCGCAAAGCCGACGGGCAACTTGACTCAACCGAACACGTCTTAGCAACGTGGTGTCCGGGCAAACGTTGCAAACGGTGTAGTACCGATGGGCTGTCGGGAATCCAAAACGCCTATGCAGACGGTTTGCCGGGGATTGGGGAAACTCAATCTAGGTCAAAGTCGAAAACCCGTAAGGGAGCAACTAGGAAATCTAAGAAGTGATTCTTAGAAGCTCCGTCCGCGACGGTCGGAGTCATGTCACATTCGTTTACAATCAACTGTTCCCACAATAGACATCTCCAGAGTCATACGTAGAGACGTAGTACTGCTACGTCTAATCAAGGGTTTGGGGCAACGCATAGTTCATTTCCACTCCTATGTCTAATGCATGAATTAACATCCGGCATTTCTCTATGGATAGCCAAGAGAAATCATTATGATTATCTTTACTTATAGATAACCTCGATAAATAATTATGAACAATTGTTTACAAAAAGCTCTAAGATAATTTCATTGAATAAATAAGTATTTTTGCTCAGTGACCACAATGGCAGAACAATTCCCCTGGCTAACTGCGATAATCCTGCTGCCTGCCGTAGCTTCCTTACTAATTCCAGTATTACCTGACAAAGACGGTAAGTGGGTACGATGGTATGCATTAGGTGTTGCGATCGCAGATTTTATCTTGATATGCTATGCTTTTTGGAACAATTACGACGCAAGCACCGCAACTTTCCAACTCGCAGAAAGTTATACTTGGGTGCCTCAGTTAAGCCTAAACTGGGCTATTTCTGTCGATGGGTTGTCAGCTCCTCTAGTTCTTTTAGCTGGATTTGTGACAACGCTTTCGATTTTTTCCGCTTGGCAAGTTGACCACAGACCAAAACTTTTCTACGCGCTGATGTTAATGTTATATTCCGCGCAGATAGGAGTTTTTGTCGCACAAGACTTGCTGCTGTTTTTCATCATGTGGGAAGTTGAACTAGTCCCCGTTTACCTACTAATTAATATTTGGGGTGGTCAAAAGCGTCGTTACGCAGCCACAAAATTCATTATTTACACAGCAGCAGCTTCTATTTTTATACTCGTAGCTGCCTTGGGTATGGCACTCTCTGGGGGTGGTGATGTAACCTTTGATATCGCTAAACTTGCCCTCAAAGATTATCCCCTTGCCTTAGAACTCTTATTGTATGCGGGATTGGTGGTTGCATTCGGTGTCAAACTAGCTGTTTTTCCAATGCATACTTGGCTACCAGATGCCCACGGTGAAGCATCCTCACCCGTATCCATGATTCTAGCAGGTGTACTTTTAAAAATGGGCGGATACGGATTAATTCGCTTAAATTTAGAACTTCTCTCCGACGCACATATTTACTTCGCACCGATTCTGGCAATTTTAGGTGTAGTTAACGTTATCTACGGTGCCTTAAACTCCTTTGCCCAAACAAACATGAAACGTCGTCTTGCCTACTCTTCAGTATCCCACATGGGCTTTGTGCTGTTGGGTATTGCATCCTTTACCGATATTGGTATTAACGGTGCAATGTTGCAAATGATTTCCCACGGTTTGATTGCATCAGTATTATTCTTCTTAGCTGGTGTAACCTATGACCGCACCAAAACAATGACAATGGCTGAAATGGGTGGAATTGGTCAGGTAATGCCCAAAGTATTCGCACTGTTTACCATCGCTGTAATGGCATCTTTAGCACTCCCCGGAATGAGCGGTTTTGCTAGCGAAATCTCGGTATTCATCGGACTGACAACCAGCGATATCTACAGTTCAACATTCTGCACGGTGACAGTATTCCTTGCCGCAGTTGGAGTAATTCTTACCCCGATTTACCTGCTATCGATGTTGAAACAGGTATTTTACGGAACTGGTGCAGAACTTAAATGTAACATTGATGATGCTGGGGTACAGAATCAACTTGAAGACGAAGCAGTTTGTTTTGGTACGGATTGCGTTATTCCCACTCAAGCTGTTTACAGAGATGCAAGTTCGCGAGAAATATTAATTGCCGCTAGTTTCATCATCTTAATTATTGGCATTGGCTTATATCCTAAATTCACAATGCAAATGTATGATGTAAAAACAGTTGCAGTTAACGCCCAAGTTCGCCAATCCTACACGCAAATAGCTCAAACAAACCCCGCAATCTACGCAAATGGATTCTTGACACCAAAAATTGCTGAAGTAGAAAAATCACAAATTTTAGGAATCGTCAAGTAATATCATGTCCGTTTAATTGACATTAATAATAAAACCTAACCCCAAGAGACGTAGCTTTGTGCTACGTCTCTACATCATATGTAATAAGCGCGGACATAATATAAGACGTTGCACCAATTGAGTTATAAATCTTTGTAGAGACGTTTCGGCGAAACGTCTCTACAAAGATTTAGGAACAGGACTTACGCATTTTAACGAGAAACTGTCATAGTGAAGTGTAGCGTTAGCGAAACGAAGAATCTCCGAGATACTTCGCTACACTTCGTTTCGCTCAGTATGACATTTTCGACTTTGCGTAAGTCCTAAGGAATTAGAAATAACTTTATCAAATATTCCTGACTTACTTACAGATACTTCCGACAGAATCTTTTTTCAAACAGTTAAGTTTTCTTTATATCTTGGGGAAGAGGTAGATAAACTTACTTGGAGCGAATGTAGGTATAAGAGGTGAAACTTCTGTTGAGACCCCTTTTACCAAATAAAGATTCTATGCAAAGCAATTTAGTTAGGTTCCCCATCCCTGAGATGTCGGGAAACAGTGAACAAACACTTTCTAAAACATTTACCAAGTACGATTGTGCGGAGCAGCAATTTAGTGAACTGCTGGCAACGGAAGATTTGGATAATAAACTGGATGCACAAGTATCTATCGTTAGTGAGTTTGAAGCTACACTACAATCGGCAATTTGTGACGCTTATCAAAAAGGCTATGGTAAAGATGACGCTCACTGTTTTTTACAGCGAATTCTTTATGGCATCAATCGGCTAAAGCTGTTTTGGTATGATGATTTGCGGCACTATAACAATGAGCGATCGCTTTATTTATCTGCATTATGCCAGCAAATTGAAGCAGCTTGGCAAAATTGGGAATTAGCGCAAATCGATGTTGCCGCACTGCAACAATTGGATGTCAAAGATGCTTTAATTAAACGTGCTGCTGAAGATTTAGAGCCGCCATTGTCGCCGCAGAGTCGCTACATCCGTGAAGAAATGAGCTTAGTTGGCTATTGTCACTTGTTAGCGATCGCTTCGTTTGATGGTTTAGTTGAAGGTAGTCGGCTTTCCCGCATTTTAGGTGGTGCAGCAAATGAGGTGCAATGTACATTGGTGCGGGTACTCCTAGAAGAATACGGCAACGGGCGTTTATCTCGCAAGCATTCGACATTTTTCAAAGCAATGATGGCTGAGTTTGATATGAACACCCAGCCGGAAGGATACTTGGATTTAGTACCTTGGGAAGTACTAGCTTGCGCTAATCATAACTTTTTGGTAACGGAGCGTAAGCGTTATTTTCTGCGTTATAATGGGGGGTTGACCTACTTTGAAGTAGGAGGACCCGCAGCTTATAGAAATTATCTCACAGCGGCGCAACGATTGCAACTGTCGGAGGCGGCGATGGGTTATTGGGAACTGCACATCAGGGAAGACGAACGTCACGGACGTTGGATGCTGGATGATGTAGCTTTGCCTTTGGCAGAACAATATCCCCATGATGCGTGGGAATTGGTGTTGGGGTATGACCAGGAAAAATTGATGAGCGATCGCGCTGGTGGTGCCGTCGTGCGATCGATACGCGAAGCCGAGCATTCTGCTTCACTCATCAATGAAATAGAAAAAATTAGAAATTAAATATGGCAAGTTTTCTCTTGCCTTTTTAATTTTGTTTCTTAATTCTGTTACTGGAACTTGCTTATCCAAATATTCCTTTAGTCACTAATTACTAGCTAAAGGAACAATTCCTGCTCGCTTTTTTAAGCAAGTAGTTAATCTCTTCGCAAATTATATCATAAAGTGCAATCAAATGAAAGAAATTTTTGTTTGTCCGGAAGAATCTAACTTTTACTCTAACTGTTTAGAAAACCTTGTCATCAGGAATTGTCAAAATGATGAGTCTGTTGTTGAATTTGGCTCTGGAGATGGTAGTCCTGTTATCAATTCCTTATTAAGAAACAAATTTGATGGCGTCATACATGGATTTGAATTAAATACTTCTGCCTGTAAAGTTGCTAATTCCACAATTGATGAATATGATCTCGCTAATAAATACATCATCAATAATTCATGTTTGTTTAACTCGTCTAAACCTCAAGCCGACTATCTAATTGCTAATCCGCCATATTTGCCTGCTCCAGACAAAGATATTTATATGCCATTATTATTTGGCGGTATAGATGGAGCCGCAGTTACCAACGAGCTATTATTATTAGGTTATGAGAATGTATTACTTTTAATATCTAGTTATTCTAATCCCGAAAGCACGATTGAAAAAGCGAAAGAAAACGGCTACAATGTTAATAATTTTGTCCTCTTGCCGTTGAGATTTGGTTACTATAGTTCTGAGCCAAAAGTCAAAAAACATATCGAAGAATTAAGAAAAAATAAAATGGCGTTTTATTCGGGCGATTATTACTTCTTAGCGGGAGTCTTATTTAAAAAATGCCATGAATGTGATGTTGATTTATCTAGGGAATTAGCTCATGTGATGACAAGTCTATGAGAAAGAGGGGGAAAGGGCAAAGGTGAAAGGGGAAAGGTGAAGAAGTAATTTTAAATAACTCCGTCCCTTCCCCCTTTTTTCCTTCCCCACACCCCTACTGATACCCCGCTGCTTGCAATAAAAATAACTTCGCATAGCGTCCCTCAGCTTGCAATAACTCTTCGTGAGTTCCTTGTTCTATCACTTCCCCATTTTCAATCACCACGATTTTATCAGCCATCCGCACTGTCGAAAAGCGATGGGAAATCAACAATACCATCTGATTTTTGGTTAAAGTGCGAAAATGATTGAAAATATCAAACTCAGCTTGAGCATCCATTGCTGATGTCGGTTCATCTAAAACTAAAATATCTGCTCTATTTCGCATAAAAGCACGAGAAAGAGCAATTTTTTGCCACTGTCCCCCAGAAAGTTCTTGTCCACCTTTAAACCATTTACCAAGTTGAGTTGTAAAACCTGCGGGTAACTTCTCAACAAAAGGTAGTGCCATACCTTTTTCGGCAGCAATTTCCCAAAGTTCCCTATCTTCTAATCGTTCCACATCACCCACACCAATATTTTCGCCAACGGTGAATTGGTAGCGAACAAAGTTCTGGAAAATTACACCAATACGACGCCGCAATACATCTACATCCCATTCTTGCAAATCTAAGCCATCAAGTAAGATGCGTCCGGAGTCTGGGTAATAAAGCCGAGTCAGCAGTTTAATTAAAGTCGTCTTCCCAGAACCATTTTCACCAACTATCGCTAGTTTTTCACCTGGGGGCAAATGTAGAGATATATTTCTTAACGCCGGTTGGGAATTTCCCGGATAGGTAAATGTCATGTTCTCAAAACGAATACCATCACCGGGTTTAACACCTTTAATCGCTTTACCTTTTGCCGTTGGTACTTCTTCTTCCAGAAAATCGTACAAGTTGGAGAGATACAAGTTATCTTCGTACATCCCGCCGATGGAAGTCAACGCCCCGGAAAAAGTATTTTGTCCTTGGCGAAAGACGGTAAGATACATTGTCATATCTCCGAGAGAAATTTTACTCGCTACGGTTTCCAACACAATCCAAGCGTAGGCGATGTAAAAACCAGCAGTAGATAGTAAACTTAATAGATATCCCCACAATCCCCGACGCAAAGTTAAATCGCGATCTTCGCCATAAAGCCGATTAAATAGTGCGTGATAACGCCCTAACAGCATATCTCCTAGCTGATAGAGTTTGACTTCTTTGGCAAAATCTTCTCTGGCAAGCAGCGTTTCTAAATAATGCTGTTGGCGGGTTTCTGGCGCCCGCCAACTAAATAGCCGGAAAGCTTGTGCCGCAAACTTCGTTTCGACAAAGAATGCAGGCATCCCGGCTAAAATTAGAACTAGCAATGCCCAAACCGAAAACTTGACAAGCAAAGCTCCATATGTTACAAGTGATAAGGCACTCTGCACCAAGCCGAATGTGCGCGTTACCAAAGAAAGGGGACGAGTCGAAGCTTCCCGCCGCGCATTGCTTAATTTGTCGTAAAATTCCGAATCCTCAAACTGGGTAAGATCCAAAGTGAGGGACTTTTCCAAGATAAGAACGTTGACCCGCTGACCGAGTAGCACCCGCAATAAAGATTGACAGACGCTAAGTCCTCGTTGAGTGGCAGCTAATAAGGCAACAGCGATCGCTTCTAAGCCAACATACATCAGCGGATGATAGCTATTGACAAAATCACTACCAGGTGTATGTGATTGAGCCGCAAAAATGACCGCATCGACAATTAACTTACCAATGTAAGCGATCGCAGCCGGCAAAAGACCACCCACTAAAGTTAAACTGGCAAGAATAATAGTTAGAAAGCGGCTAGTAGTCCACACCAAGTTGACAGCACGTCCACTGTAGCGGAATACAGCCAATGATTGACGCAGAGCGTTTCGATTCTTTTGAGTCCTCATTATTCTTTTTATAGCGTAAAGACATATACTCTGCACACTGATGTCGTAAAGAAAGCATTCGTAAATCAATAGACATCTCCAGATTCATACGTAAAGACGTTACGAAAGGAACGTCTAATCAAGGGTTTCGGGTAACGCATAATTAAATTTGGTCGATGTCTAATGTAGCGGTTCTCATTTGAATCACATACATGTTCAAAAAATCAATAGACATCTCCAGATTCATACGTAAAGACGTTACGAAAGGAACGTCTAATCAAGGGTTTCGGGTAACGCATAGTTTATTTTCGGAGATGTCTAATGTAGAGACGCGAAATACCAAGTCTCTACACCGCGTATTGCACGCAACCGAGAAGCGCTATAATTATTAGACATCTCCAGAGTCATACGTAGAGACGTTACGAAAGGAACGTCTAATCAAGGGTTTCGGGTAACGCATAGTTCATTTTCGGAGATGTCTATTGAATTCTCATACTCAAATCTAACCACTTTGACTGGGTAATCGGCGCACTACTGGAAATATAATTTACACCTGTCTGAGCTATAGGGCGAAGAGTTTCTAAAGTTACATTACCTGAGGCTTCAATTTTGATGCGGCTATCTAGGTGGCGAATCATCTGCACTGCTTCAAGCATCAAATCAAGAGACATATTATCCAACATAATAATATCAGCTTTATGCTCTAAAGCTTCTTTCACCTGGTCTAAACTTTCTGTCTCAACTTCTATTGTTAACGGATATGGAATTTGAGAACGAATGCGGGTAATTGCTTGTTTGATTCCTCCCGCTGCCGCGATATGATTATCTTTAATCATGACTGCATCATCTAAGCCCATGCGGTGATTCGTCGCTCCTCCAACAGCAGTTGCATACTTTTCCAAAATCCTCAACCCTGGTGTCGTTTTGCGTGTATCAACTAACTGAGCGGGTAAATCGGCTATTTCTGCTGTATATTTACGAGTTAGAGTCGCAATCCCACTCAGACGCATAGCTAAGTTGAGAGCAACCCTTTCCCCCATTAATAGTGCATCTAGTGAACCTTGCATTTCGGCGATTACTTCCCCAGGTTCGCACTGTTGCCCTTCAGCCGCAAGAGCCACAAAGCTGACTTTTTGGTTTAAAAGCTGAAACACTCTCGCAGCTACTGGTAAACCGGCGATAACTCCTGATGCTTTCGCCACCCATTTGGCTGTTCCTTCTATTGTATTCTGAGATAAGAGGCTTTGGGTTGTGCGATCGCCTCTCCCAATATCTTCGATTAACCAACTTTGTAATAATTGATCTAGTATCAAAAAGGGCGGTAATACGGCTGTGGAAGTTTTCATTATTTAAACAAAATTAATATTTATAGAATAACTATAGTTATATTGTTGCATCTACATTTTTCTTTCCATGAATACTATTCCCACCTTACATAATTACATTAATGGTCAATGGTGTGCATCTGGTGCTACAGAATACTTAGAAGTTATCAACCCAGCGACCATAGAAATACTGGCTAAAGTCCCTTTGTCACCTGCATCTGAAGTCAATGAAGCTGTTGATGCGGCAGCGGAAGCTTTTGTCACATGGCGACGTACTCCACCCCAGGAACGGGTACAATATTTATTTAAATTGAAGAATCTGTTAGAAGAAAATTTTGAGGATTTGGCACGAACAATTACTTTAGAATGTGGTAAAACCTTGGGTGAGTCTGAAGGTGAAATGCGTCGTGCGATTGAAAATGTAGAAGTTGCCTGCGGTATTCCGATGATGATGCAGGGAACTAATTTAGAAGATGTGGCAAAGGGTATTGATGAAATGATGATTCGGCAACCTTTAGGAGTTGCAGCGGTGATTTGTCCTTTCAATTTTCCGGGGATGATTCCATTTTGGTTTCTGCCCTATGCGATCGCTTGCGGAAATACCTACATTGTCAAACCTTCGGAAAAGGTGCCGCTAACTATGCAAAAAATCTTTCAGCTTTTAGAACAAACAGGTTTGCCTAAAGGTGTAATTAACTTAATTAATGGTGCGAAGGAAGCTGTAGACGCAATTTTAGATCATCCGAAAATTCGCGCAATTAGTTTTGTTGGTTCTACAGCAGTCGCTAAATATATTTATAGTCGGGGAGCGGCAAACGGAAAACGTCTCCAATGTCAAGGGGGTGCGAAAAACCCGATTATAGTCTTGCCGGATGCAGATATGGCAATGACTACCCGGATTGCGGCTGATAGTGCTTTTGGTTGTGCGGGGCAACGTTGTTTAGCAGCTTCAATTGCGGTGACAGTGGGAGAAGCGCGTCATACATTTACGGAAGCGATCGCCGAAACTGCAATCAACCGCATTGTCGGTAATGGTTTAGACCAAGGTGTAGAAATGGGACCGGTGATTGATGTCCGCAGCAAAATGCGGATTGAAAGTTTAATTGAAGAAGGAGCAAAGGAAGGGGCAAAGTTATTAGTAGATGGTCGCAATCCTGAGATTACGGGCTATAAAAATGGTAACTTTATTCGCCCAACGATTCTACAAAATGTAGATCCAGTTGGTGAAATTGCCCGCACAGAAATTTTTGGTCCCGTGCTGAGTTTAATTCATTTGAATAGTATTGATGAAGCGATCGCTTTAGTTAATAGGGGTCAATACGGCAACATGGCTTGTTTATTTACTACCAATGGTGCCGCAGCGCGGAAGTTCCGCTATGAGGCAGAAGCTGGTAATATTGGCATCAACATTGGTGTTGCCGCACCTATGGCATTCTTCCCCTTTAGCGGTTGGAAAGAAAGCTTTTTTGGTGACTTACACGGACAAAGCAATCACGCAGTCGAGTTTTTTACTCAAACGAAAGTTGTTGTTGAACGCTGGCGTGATGAATGGGCAAGGCAATTTTAAAATAAGTGTGATTTCTTCTCACATAGGACTTACGCACTCGTTACGAGAAAACAAGACTTAGATAGGTGCTTCCTTGCGTCGCAATGACGGAAATACGTAGACTGTGCGTAAGTCGTGTCACAGAATAATATTATAACAGGCTTATCACACAATACTAGACATCTCCAGAAAAAATGTAAAGACGTAGCATTGCTACGTCTCTACAAAGGTTGTGGATTACGCATAATTCATTTTTAGAGATGTCTACTGTAGAGACGTTCCACGGTCACGTCTCTCAATACGGCTAGGTTTAGGCAAAAGACGTAGCATTGCTACGTCTCTACAAGATTCAAATTATGTATCGCTATTAACGTCAAATCGTATCAGTTCAAAGGTAAAAATAATTCTACTCTGCCTTAAGACAGACACACGCTAGACTAAAAATGCCACCATAGAAACAGAAGTTTTTATATCATAGCTATGACTTCAACCCTATCTGCGCCTAATTCTATCGAATCGTTGCTAGGTAAAGAAGCAGAAGACCTGCTGACATTTAAGGCAAAGGTTTCGTCAGATTTATTGCACTTACCGGGATCAGACTTTGTAGATCGAGTTTGGATAAATAGCGATCGCAATCCTCAAGTTTTGCGTAATCTGCAACTATTATATTCTACAGGTCGTTTGGGCAATACTGGTTATCTCTCGATTTTACCAGTAGACCAAGGTATCGAACACTCTGCCGGCGCATCTTTTGCACCTAACCCGATTTACTTCGATTCGGAAAATATTGTCAAGTTAGCTTTAGCTGCTGAATGCAATGCGGTAGCTACCACTTTAGGAGTATTGGGCAGCGTTTCTCGCAAATACGCTCACAAAATTCCTTTTATCCTCAAACTCAACCACAACGAATTGCTAACTTTCCCGAATCAATTCGACCAAGTTATGTTTGCGGATGTGGAACAAGCTTGGAATTTGGGTGCCGCTGCGGTAGGTGCGACAATTTATTTTGGTTCGGAAGAATCCACCAGACAAATTCAAGAAGTCAGCCACGCATTTAAACGCGCTCACGAGTTGGGGATGGTAACGATTCTGTGGTGTTATCTGCGTAATAACGCTTTTAAACAAGACAAAGATTATCACCTTGCCGCTGACTTGACAGGACAAGCGAATCATTTGGGTGTCACCATTGAAGCTGACATCATCAAACAAAAGTTACCTGAAGTTAACAATGGGTACGGTGCCGTTGTCAAAGCGACAGGTGAGAGTTACGGCAAAACCAATGAAAAGGTTTATACAGACTTGACAACCGACCACCCCATCGACTTGACTCGTTACCAGGTATTAAATTGTTATTGCGGACGTGCTGGATTGATTAATTCTGGTGGTGCGTCTGGTAAAAACGACTTTGCCGAAGCGGTTCGCACTGCTGTAATTAATAAACGTGCCGGTGGTACGGGTTTAATTTCTGGACGCAAGACATTCCAACGTCCTTTTGAGGAAGGTGTGAAGTTGTTTCACGCGATTCAGGATGTTTATTTGTCGAAAGATGTGACGATCGCGTAGAAGGGAAGAGGGAAAGGGGAAAGGAATAAAAAACTTTCCCCTATTCAGTGAGGCAGTTCCTTTGTGAGGGATAATAGCGAAAAGTTGCGCGTTTTCCCGATTCGTGAGTTGAGTCTACAATATAAAAAAGCAAATTATCTGTAATCTCTATGGAAAAGCTCAATATTAAAGAAGAAGCTCGAAAGCTAATTGATAAATTACCTGCTAACTCAACATGGGATGACCTCATGTATGAGATTTATGTTAGGCAAGTTGTTGAAGCTGGACTTGCTGACAGTCAAGTTGGTAAAGTAATTTCCGCACAGGAAGTTAGGGCAAAATTTGGACTACCAGAGTGAAAGTTTTTTGGACAGAAACAGCCGTAGAAAACCTATCTGCAATTTATACTTACATTGCCCAGAATTCACCTCGGTACGCAACCAGGATTATTGACCGTATAACCAAACGTTCCCAGCAGCTTGCGAATTTCCCTGTATCTGGTCGAATTGTACCAGAGTTTGAAACAGAGCAAATTCGGGAAGTCATTGAAGGTTCATATTTAATCTGGCGAGAGTCTTTGAACTAGATTGGAGAGTCTTTGATACTCGTTGATGAGTCTTTGAAGGAGATTGGAGAGTCTTTGATACTCGTTGATGAGTCTTTGAAGGAGATTGGAGAGTCTTTGATACTCGTCGATGAGTCTTTGAAGGAGATTGGAGAGTCTTTGATACTCGTCGATGAGTCTTTGAAGGAGATTGGAGAGTCTTTGATACTCGTCGATGAGTCTTTGAAGGAGATTGGAGAGTCTTTGATACTCGTTACTACAAAAGTGAACTACGTTCTTCCCTTCCCCTTACTTTTGATATAGATATTTAACCTTACCAGAGGAAGACGATCGCATAACGAGAATTTCTTAACATTCAAGCGTTTGGTCTAAAAATTAGAGGGAAATTCGCGAATGTTAGCATTCAACAAAATATTTAACCAATTGCGTCGCATAATAGCGATCGCATTTTTAGCTGGTTTAGTCTTGTTAACTAGTTTACCTGCTTCTGCACAAGCTGAAAGCGCTAATGATTATATCGAGAGCGGTAAGCGTGCAGCAGAAGTCATCCCCAAGGATTTGGGAACTGGAATTAAGCAAAAAAATCCCGTGGAAATGCTGAAGCGCTTTGGCTCTGAACTAACCAACGATCCTGCAAAACGCTCTTTTGGGGCAGAAGATTACGAACGTAGCCAAATTGAGCAAGAACTTGCCCGCAACAAAGCGCAACGTGGAGATTACGATCAAAATATTGAAAAAGTAAAACGCGAAACTTCTCAGTAGTTAAGTTTGTCTAATTTACTGTTGCTGAATTTTTCAATCTAGGGTGAGCATTGCTTACCCTATTTTTTATATTAGGTAGGCAAAAATAGTAAATTAATACTAGTAGTCTGTCAAGATAAAAATGATGGTTGTAGAGACGTAGCACTGCTACGTCTGTGAGCCGGTTGTGGATTTGTACACAACCATCAAAATATAATTGACAGGCTACTAGTTTTGGTTGTCAGATAAATCAAATATATAGTAAAGACGTTCCACGGTCACGTCTATATAGTAGAGACGTTCCGTTGGAACGTCTATATTGTTAATTATTAGTAGATTAGTACTAGTTTGTGCAATTTTGAATGAATTGGATATTTTGGGAAAAATCTACCTACTGCGATCGCACATCAAGAGCAAAAAGGACATAAACTTTTTGATGGGAAAGCTGGCAACACAATCAGAGGTAGCTGTGGATAAATTTCTTTTTGTAACAGACTTAGATAATACCTTCGTGGGACATGACGAAGCTTTAACAGAACTTCAGCAAACACTGGGGGAACATCGCCAAAAGTATGGTACCAAAATTGTTTATGCTACGGGGCGATCGCGTGTACTTTATCAAGAACTGCAAATTGAAAAAAACCTCATCAAACCAGACGCTTTGGTCGTTTCTGTCGGAACAGAAATTTATTTTGATGGAAGCGATAATCCTGATTCTACTTGGTCAACGCGACTTGCCGACGGCTGGAATCGTGACACTGTATTAGCCGAAACCGCAAAACATCCAGAATTAGTCCCCCAACCCGACTCAGAACAGCGTCCTTTTAAGATAAGTTTTTTCCTCAAAGAAGAATCAGCACATAAAATTTTACCATTACTTGACACAAATCTGTCAAAATGTGGTTTAAATATAAAGTTAATCTATAGCAGCGGTGTTGACCTTGACATCGTACCCCACCACAGCGATAAGGGTCAGGCTATGCAATTTCTCCGCCAAAAGTGGGGAATTGCAGCAGAGGAAACAGTTGTCTGTGGCGATTCTGGCAATGATATTGCTTTATTTGCCGTGGGGAACGAAAGAGGAATTCTCGTTGGGAATGCCCGTCCGGAATTACTCCAATGGCACAATGAAAATCCCGCTGACTATCGTTACCTCGCACAAAGCTTTTGTGCAGGTGGAATTCTCGAAGGTTTAAAACACTTTGGCTTTATTTAATGATTAGCTATCTAAAAGGTTTGGTTGCTGGTGTCCAAAAAATTGGCGCAAATCGCGTCATGCTGACTCTCGAAGTAAATGGCATCGGGTACGATTTACAAGTTCCCCAACGACTGGAAAAACAGTTACCACCAACGGGAGGGGAGATACAAATTTTTACCCATTACCAAATTCGGGAAGAATTGCCTTTCCTATATGGCTTTGCTTCACCAGCCGAAAGAGACTTATTTCGCCACTTTTTGAGTGTAAATGGAATTGGTGCAGCAAGCGCGATCGCTTTATTGGACACTCTGGAATTACCAGAATTAGTCCAAGCCATCATTGCTGCTAATATACAAATCTTAATTCAAGCGCCAGGAGTGGGCAAAAAGACCGCTGAACGCATCTGTTTGGAACTAAAAAGCAAATTAATCGAATGGCGGAAATCAGCAGGCTTCTTCGTGGCTACAGGTGGTCCTGCCCCAAATATTCTCGAAGAAGTGCAAATGACCCTCTTCGCTTTGGGGTATACTGCTCATGAAGTCAGTCACGCTTTACACGTAGTAAGTGAGGATATTGGACTACCAAAAGATGCTTATGTAGAAGATTGGATCAAACAAGCGATCGCACTTCTAAGTAGCGAACCAGTTGAATCTTAGTCAATAGTCAATAGTCAATAGTCAAGGGTCGATAGTTATTAACCCCACTCCCCCATGTCCCCAAATCCTTATGCTTGGATAAACGAGTCACTGGCAACGATTCACCGGGCAGACTGGTATCGTTCAGTACAAACCATCCACGGTCGCCCTGGTGCGATGGTGATTGTGGATGGTCGAGAGGTAATTAATTTTGCCAGTAACGATTATTTGGGATTAGCAGGGGACGATCGCTTAATTGAAGCTGGGGTTGCAGCTACCAAACAATTTGGGACGGGAAGCACTGGTTCTAGATTACTCAGCGGGCATCGTGAATTACACCGAGATTTGGAAGTAGCGATCGCTTCTCTCAAACAAACAGAAAATGCTCTAGTATTCAGTTCTGGCTATTTAGCAAATTTAGGAGCAATAACCGCTTTAGTTGGCAAGCGTGATTTAATACTTTCTGACGAGTACAATCATTCCAGCTTGAAAAATGGAGCCATTCTCAGTGGTGCGACAATTATCGAATATCCGCACTCTGATGTAACAGCTTTAAAAAATCTCTTGAGTCAGCGGCAAAATTACCGACGCTGTTTAATTATCACTGATAGCGTCTTCAGCATGGATGGGGATTTATGTCCATTGCCGACGCTGTTAAATTTAGCTGAAGAATTTAGCTGTATGCTGCTAATTGATGAGGCTCATGCTACTGGAGTAATGGGTAAAACTGGCGCCGGTTGTGTCGAACATTTCGGCTGTACAGGAAAGCAATTAATTCAAGTTGGTACTTTGAGTAAAGCTTTAGGCAGTTTAGGCGGTTATGTTGCCGGCAGTGCCACTTTAATTGACTTTTTGCGAAATCGCGCCCCCAGTTGGATTTACACCACTGCGTTGTCACCCGCAGACACCGCAGCAGCGTTAGCAGCAATCAAGATTATACAACTTGAACCGCAACGCCGCAAGCAATTATGGGAGAATGTCGATGAGTTGAAAAAGTTGCTGCAATTATTACCGAAGTTGAAATTATTGCCTTCGGAATCTCCTATATTATGTTTTCAATTGCCAAGTGCAGCGGCAGCTTTAGAAGCAGGAAAGCAACTTAAAGCTTGTGGCATTTTTGCAAGTGCGATTCGTCCTCCAACTGTTCCCACAAGTCGCATCCGCATATCTTTGATGGCAACCCATGAATCGATACATATTCAGAAGTTGGTGGAAGCGCTTTTAAGTATCTAGGACTTACGCAAAAACTCTCTTAAACTCTTATTCCTTGGCTTCCTTCTCCTGTCGGAGACGCTGCGCGAAGGCGGTTCGTTTTTTGGTTCTAAAAGCGTAAGTCCTAATATCTATATAGTTTCAATCCCTAATAGGTAGCAGATTGAAAAATCTGTTCGGCGGTTAAATTCAATTCCGGGAAAGTGATTGAGACAATTTTATCACTGCCTCGAAACTGTCTGACATGGTATTCTCCTTCAACTAAAAAGTAAACCCAGATAGTTGGTTGTTTGGGATTGCCAATAAACCGCTTACCACCCAACGCTTTATAATCTACAATCCAGTATTCGCTTATGCCTACTGCCTCATAATCAGCTGCTTTTTTTAAATAATCGTCTCTCCAGTTGGTACTAACCACCTCAACTACCAAAGGAATTGATGCTGCACAGGTAATGCAAGATTCTTTTTTCCACAGAGGTTCATTCACTAAATTGGGCTGATTTAATATCAGCACATCCGGTGAGTAAGCTGATTCACTCATGCTTGGTTTAATGAATGCCGTTTTGGGGATAAAATAAGGCAGTTTTAAACGTTTATATTCTGCAACTATTTCTCCAACTAAAAATCCAATAATCTCTTCATGGTCGCCTGTTGGTGGTGCCATCTCAACAATTACTCCATCATGCAGTTCATAGCGATTAAGTGTATTTACTGGATACCAAGTAATAAATTCATCGAATGTTACTAGTTTGCGTAACGTTTGGGGTTGAAAGTTCGTCATCAGAAAATTGGGTATGAAACCCCGTCCTTTAGTACCGGTTTATATTTGCTCCATTACACGGGGGTTGTTTAATTCGGTGTGCTGTTGTACTGCACTTTCAATGGGACAATTACCATTTCAAATTTTACAACCCGCGATCGCGTAACGGTTTTGCTCCATAGAGCCTCCCATTTCTGGGGTTATGTTAGCTTCGACCTGTTATAAGAGCTTGTTAAGCTCGCAACACTGTTCCAGTGACCTTAGAACTGTTTAATTACAAGCGACAGAGCGGGGAACTAGCTGCGCATTCCGAGGTGTCGTGACTCAAATAACGGCTACTCGTTTTACCGAGTGGTCTGGTCAGAATGACTTGATGATTTCTCATGCAAGCCCTATGCCTTTAGGCTAGGGTTCCTGACACTAGTTTTTCGTATTCTACACCTATCCATCCGCGCACTCAGCAGATGAAAATAGCGTTTATCTTCATAAATATTATACGTGACAACTACAAACGAGGACAAATTAAAAAAGCGATCGCATTTAAAACTTGAGCTTTTAATGCATCCGACTGTCAAGGCAAAAGTCTCTAGAAGCGTTTTCGTAGTATTGAATAAGAGCGAAACTCCAGGTTTTAATCTCAGATTTAATTATTTAAATAAGCCGAAAATGTGTTGGCAAAAATTGCGGCTTGAGTGCGATCACGTAAATTTAATCTATTCAAAATATTTGTGACATGATTTTTTACTGTTCCCTCAGAAATGTATAATTGTTGAGCAATTTCTTTATTATTTGCACCTGTTGCAATTAACTGCAAAACCTCTTTTTCTCTAGGGGTAAGTTCAGCTAAACTTGCTGGCAATGGAGATAATTGAGATGCTGTTGTTGTGGGAAATTGAGTCAACAGTTTTTTGACTATTCCTGGTCCTAATTGAGTATATCCTTTGTGGACGGCGCGAATCGCCACAGCTAATTCTTCTGAAGGTGTATCTTTAAGTAAATAACCCATTGCTCCATTTTGCAATGCTGCTGTCACATATTCATCATTATCAAAAGTTGTCAGTACTAAAACTTTGACTTTGGCAAAACGCTTGTGAATTTCTCGCGTAGCTGCAACTCCATCCATAATCGGCATTCTGACATCCATCAATACCACATCTGGCGGCTGTTGAGCAATAAGATTAATTGCTTGTTCACCGTTTTCCGCTTCTCCAATAATTTCTAAATCTGCTTCTAATTCCAATAATGCTTTTAATCCTTGGCGAATTAAATTTTGGTCATCTACAATTAAAACTTTAATCATATTCATTTTTAATTTTATATATTATGAAAAATCTGATATTATCACTAATTATTATTTCTTTTCTTGGCAGACTTGGGGTACTTGGCGGTTCGTTATGAAAACGAGGGAAAAGGAATATCAACTATGATCTTACAACCAAAACCGGGAGCGCTGTTAATTTGAAATTCGCCTCCTCGTGCTAGAGTGCGATCGCGCATACTTTGCAATCCAAAACCAGTTGTATTTTGCTCTACATCAAATCCTCTACCATTATCCTCAATTATTAAATTTATATTTTTTATTGTAGTTAATTGTATTTTAATTTCTGTAGCATTTGCATATTTAGAAATGTTTGTTAATGATTCTTGAATAATCCTGTAAATAGCGGTGCTAATTTCTGGTGGTAGGGGATAAGCGAGGTCAATTTGACAAATTGGCACAACACCAGTTGAGCGATAAAATATAGCTGCAAGTAAAGCGATGGCTTCTTCTAAAGATTGCGAGTGTAAAGGTTGAGAGCGCATTGTCGAAACTGATTGTCGCACATCTTGCAATGCTTTGGAACCTAATTCTTTTGCTCTAGCTAAGAAATCTTGAGCTTTGGTAGGATTAGATTGCCATAATTTTAAAGCAGTTTCTAGTTGTAGATTCAAAGCAGTGAGAGAATGTCCTAAAGAATCATGAATTTCTCGTGCGATGCGGTTACGTTCTTCGAGAGTAGCTTGATTTTCAATTCTCAGGGCATATTCTCGGAGTTTTTCGTTAGCGATCGCTAGTTTTTCTCGACTCTGCCGTTCAGATAATATGGCATTCATTAATAACAACACAAAAACTAAAGCTAATCCAAAGGAAACCATAAAACTTAATGTCAAAAACCAAAATCGCTCTTGTGCCTTTGGTGGTAATGGAAATCGGGAAAATCGTTGTGTAAGTGTTATTAAAATTAAGACAAATGATAAACTAGCGACTACTAAACGACCAGTCAACTGAAATATTAAGCAACTGCGAGTGACTATAATCATGTTAAGAAATGGAAATAATCTAGCAGTTCCACCCCCCAAAAAAGCAGTTATTAAAATCAAGATTATTTCCAAAGCTGTATAAAGTAATTTATTTTTTTGATTATTTGTAGGTAATCTTAAGCCCATTAAACCAAAAATAATCAGACAAGCAATTGTCAGTTCTGGAAAGTTGGTCTGAAATCGCTCAGATCGAAATGGTAAAACTGCGCTGATAGCTGAAAATGCGAGTAATATCCACTCTAAATAAAGCAAAAACCTAAAAGGATGATTTTTAAATTCAATTGGGCGGCTCATAAGTTGCTACACTTTAGTAATTAGTTAATAGCCAAAAGTTAAATCATGTCCGTTTAATTAAGATCAATAAAAACATACCTACCGTCGTAGAGACGTTCCGCCGGAACGTCTCTACTTTAGTTTACCAATGAAACTTTGCTTTCTTTCGTAGTAAGCGATTTATCGCTTTTTGAGGACTAAAATCCTTACTATCAACTAGTTAGTGTGATAGATTACTAGCCAGATTTATCAAATTTTAATCATGACTAAAGTCATGGGTTTATTCATGACTTTTTCCTCATGTCGTTGCAACAGATAAATTTATATGATGGTGACAGCAAACAAGCAAAGCCAAAAACTAATAAATGAAACTTAAAAATTTATCCTTGATAGCTGGAGCGATCGCCCTCACTTTAAGTGCAACTCCTTTTGTTGTCAACGCGCAACCAATATCGCAAACAGCAACAGAAGTTAAACCACCTCACAATAGTCCATTTGAACAGTTGGGACTAACGGATGCACAAAAAACCCAAATTAAAGAGATTCGTCGCAATAGTCGCACTCAAATGGAAGCAATTCTCACCCCAGAACAAAAACAACAGCTAGAAGCTGCAAAACAAGCACGTCAGGATCAACCACGGCAAGAAAGAAGTCAAGGTGAGCGTCCAAAGAAGGGTTTTGCTTCTTTGAATCTTACCCCAGAACAGAAAACCAAGATGCGTGAAATTAAGGAATCAGAGAAAAATCAGATCCAAGCAATCCTGACTCCCGAACAGCAGCAACAACTAAAGGAATTTCAAGATAATAGACGTTCTCGTCGTCAACAGCCGAATTCAGGCAACTAATTAACCTTAAGCGCTGATATTCACTTGATTGTGGCGGAAAATCTCATCCGCCACACACAAAAATATAGGTGACAATCGTCCAAAAAAAATATAATTTTAGTCAAAAATACTTGTATTTGTCATTTTCCCGGACGTGATGATTAATTGGGGATTCTATAATAGTGAAGACAAACTGGAGAAATCCACGAGGCAATAAATGAAGTTCAAAAACTTATCACTGATAGCAGGAGCGTTCGCCCTAACTTTAACGGCAGTTCCCTTCTCGGTCAAGGCAGAAACCACTTCTAATGCACCAGCAAGACTAGCACAAGCACAGCCAACAAAGCCTGCTCAACAAAGCGGTGGTATCCAACTCACACCGGAACAACAAACCCAAATCGAGCAAATTCGCGGTAATGTCCGCAAGCAAATTGAGGAAGTGCTAACAAAAGACCAACGCACACAAATCCAAACCGCTACGCAGTCAGGGAAGTCTGGACGCGAAGCTTTTCAAGCGCTAACATTTACCCCAAAACAGCGCACTCAATTGCAGCAAATCATGCTAACGTCGCAACAACAAATGGAAGCAGTTCTGACCGCTGAACAAAAGACAGAACTAGCGCGATTGCGTCAGCAAAATTCCATTCCTGGTACTTCAGCACCTAAAAAATAATCAATAGACATAGGTGTGGAAAAGATGTAGAGACGTAGCAATGCTACGTCTCCACCCTCGTCCGATTAGGCAACGCAAAATTAATTTTCATGCCTATATTCCTAAATAGATTTAGGATACACTACCTACTTTTCATAGCGATCGCCTGATTAACATGTACAGGCGATCGCTTGTTTTTTGTATCCAGTATCACAAATTCAATTATTTTGATTGTCAAACTTATCACACATTTATATAAGAACTTTAAAATAATATTTTGAAAGACTTCTTGTTTGCTTATTTAAATTGAAACACTAAATATAGCGCTTTGCACATTCTTTAAATACAGACCTATACAGCAGATTTCGCTCTCATCGAATACACGTAGAGACGTTCCACCGGAACGTCTCTACAAAGGTTTCGGGTAACGCACGGTTAATTTTCACTTTCTATGTCTAATATAAATATTTTCGCATCCGGGCAATCTAGCAGGAGAAAATGATGAAGAAAAAATTTGCAACCATCGACGGCAACGAGGCTGTTGCCCGTGTTGCTTATCGGTTAAATGAAGTAATTGCTATTTATCCCATTACCCCCTCTTCAGCAATGGGTGAATGGGCAGATGCATGGTCTTCTGAAAGCCGCCGTAATTTGTGGGGTACTGTGCCAAGCGTGATAGTAATGCAAAGTGAAGGTGGAGCCGCTGCTGCCGTACATGGAGCATTACAAACAGGTTCCCTGACTACCACCTTCACGGCATCTCAGGGATTATTGTTGATGATTCCCAACCTCTACAAAATCGCTGGGGAACTTACTAGCGCGGTGATTCACGTTGCGGCACGTTCTTTGGCTACCCACGCATTATCAATTTTTGGCGACCAAAGTGATGTCATGGCAGCGCGTGCTACTGGCTTTGGGATGCTGTGTTCTGCCTCAGTGCAGGAAAGTCAAGATTTTGCCCTGATTGCTCACGCTGCCACCTTAGAAGCGCGAGTGCCGTTTATGCACTTCTTCGACGGTTTCCGCACCTCTCATGAAGTGCAAAAAGTCGAATTGTTGGAAGACGAGGATTTGCGATCGCTTATTAACGATGATCTCATATTCGCTCACCGCCATCGCTCTCTTACCCCAGATCGTCCAGTATTGCGAGGAACGGCTCAAAACCCGGATGTCTACTTTCAATCCCGCGAAGCCGCTAACTTATACTACAACGCTTGTCCAGATATTGTTCAGCGAATCATGGACAAATTAGGCGATCGCACTGGACGACATTACCAAATCTTTGAATATCATGGTGCAGTTGATGCAGAACGTGTCATTATACTTATGGGGTCCGGCTGTGAGACAGTACACGAAACCGTAGATTATCTGAACGCTGGTGGGGAAAAAGTCGGTGTCCTCAAAGTCAGATTATATCGCCCCTTTGACGCAACACGGTTTGTATCAGCCTTGCCGAAAAGTGTGAAAGCGATCGCAGTCCTCGACCGCACCAAAGAACCAGGTAGCGCCGGCGAACCGTTGTATCTTGATGTAGTTGCTGCTATTTATGAAGAATGGCGTCCCGTAGAGACGTTCCGGTGGAACGTCTCAGAGTCGTTCCACGGTCACGACTCTACCCCTATGCCCAAAATCATCGGTGGTCGTTACGGTCTTTCTTCTAAAGAATTTACCCCAGCGATGGTTAAAGGTGTTTTCGACAACCTTGCCCAACCACAACCGAAAAACCACTTTACCATCGGTATCAACGACGACGTAAGCCACACTTCCCTAAACTTTGACCCTAACTTCTCCACCGAAGCAGATAACGTCGTCCGAGCAATGTTCTACGGATTAGGTTCTGATGGCACAGTTGGTGCTAATAAAAACTCCATCAAGATTATTGGTGAACAAACAGACAACAACGCTCAAGGCTACTTTGTCTACGACTCCAAAAAATCTGGCTCAATGACCGTTTCCCATCTACGCTTTGGTCAACAACTTATTCGCTCAACCTACCTAATTGACAAAGCCAACTTTATCGGCTGCCATCACTGGGAATTCCTAGAGCGGGTAGATGTACTGAAAGCGGCTGCGTTTGGGGCAACTTTATTACTCAACAGTCCTTATGATGCTGATATTGTCTGGGAACATCTCCCGGAAAAAGTACAGCAACAAATTATCGCCAAGCAACTTAAATTATACGTCATCAATGCGACCGAAGTTGCCCGGAACAGCGGCATGGGCGGTAGAATTAACACTATTATGCAAGTGTGCTTCTTTGCCTTAGCAGGTGTTTTGCCACAAGAAGAAGCCATAACCAAAATCAAGCAAGCAATTGAAAAAACCTACGGCAAAAAAGGCACAGAAGTCGTCCAGAAGAATCTGCAAGCTGTAGATCAGACGCTGGAGAATTTGCATAAAGTCGATGTCGGAGATATTGACTCATCACTTTTGTACAGACGTTCCGACGGAACGTCTCTACCTGAATACAGACGTTCCGACGGAACGTCTCTACCTGAATACAGACGTTCCGACGGAACGTCTCTACCTTTGAATGATGCTCCCGAATTTGTGCAGTCAGTTTTAGGTAAAATAATGGCATGGGAAGGTGATGATTTACCTGTAAGTGCGCTGCCTGTTGATGGGACTTTTCCTACCGGCACTGCTAAATGGGAAAAACGCAATATTGCTACAGAGATTCCCGTTTGGGATGCGGATGTCTGCGTGCAGTGTGGCAAATGTATTATGGTTTGTCCTCATGGAGTCATTCGAGGCAAGGTTTATCAACCAGGGGAATTAATTAACGCACCGGCAAGCTTCAAGTCAATCGATGCCAAAGATAAAGACTTTGCTTGCTCAAAATTTACCATTCAGGTAGCCCCAGAAGACTGTACAGGCTGCGTTATCTGTGTAGAGATTTGTCCGGCTAAAAATAAGTTAGAGCCGACGCGCAAGGCGATTAATATGGAAGCGCAGTTGCCTTTACGCGAGCAAGAGCGGGAAAACTGGAATTTCTTTCTCAGTTTACCAAATCCTGACCGCCGGGAATTAAAACTAAACCAGATTCGCCAACAGCAATTGCAAGAACCTTTATTTGAATTTTCTGGTGCTTGTGCTGGTTGTGGGGAGACACCTTATTTAAAATTATTAACACAACTGTTTGGCGATCGCTCTGTCATTGCCAATGCCACAGGTTGTTCGTCAATTTACGGGGGAAACCTTCCCACCACCCCTTGGACGACAAATGCTGAAGGAAGAGGTCCTGCTTGGTCGAATAGTCTTTTTGAAGACAACGCAGAATTCGGTCTTGGCTTTCGTCTTTCTCTAGACAAGCAAGCCGAATTTGCTGCCGAACTACTGCAACAATTAAGTGGTGAAATCGGCGATAATCTTGTTCAATCTATTCTCAACCAGAAGCAAAAATCTGAAGCGGATATTTGGGAACAACGCGAACAAGTAGCGCTGTTGAAACAAAGATTAGATGAAATCCAAGATTATAATTTAACCGCAGATGAACGCAGATGGACGCAGATGGAAGAGAGAAGCATCAGCGTTAATCCGCGTTCATCTGATGAAATCCAAGATTATAATTTAACCGCAGATGAACGCAGATGGACGCAGATGGAAGAGAGAAGCATCAGCGTTAATCCGCGTTCATCTGCGGTTAATAATCTTAAATCCCTAGCTGACTACTTGGTGAGAAAAAGCGTCTGGATTGTTGGGGGTGATGGTTGGGCGTATGATATTGATTTTGGCGGATTGGATCATGTTCTTGCCACTGGTCGCAATGTCAACATTTTGGTCATGGATACCGAAGTTTATTCTAACACTGGCGGGCAATCTTCTAAAGCTACACCACGAGGAGCGATCGCTAAATTTGCCGCTAGTGGTAAGCCAGCACCGAAGAAAGATTTAGGCTTGATTGCCATGACTTATGGTAATGTCTACGTAGCGAGTGTAGCCCTTGGTGCGAGAGATGAACACACCCTCAAAGCATTTCTCGAAGCCGAAGCTTATGAAGGACCATCCTTAATTATCGCTTACAGTCATTGCATCGCCCACGGCATCAACATGACCACGGCAATGAATCATCAAAAAGCTTTGGTAGAATCAGGAAGGTGGTTGCTGTATCGTTACAATCCCGAATTGCAGCAAGCGGGTAAAAATCCATTGCAATTGGATATGCGTCAGCCGAAGCAGCCGGTAGAAGAGTCAATGTATCAAGAAAATCGCTTCAAGATGCTGACTAAGAGTAAACCCGAAGTTGCTAAACGTCTTTTAGAAGAAGCGCAAGCTGAAGTGGATGCGCGTTGGAAAATGTACGAGTATCTCGCTGCGCGTAATGTAGGAGAGGTCTAAAATCAGTCCCAAAAATCCTTAACTGAACCGTATTAGACATCTCCCGAAAAGATGTAGAGACGTAGCACTGCTACGTCTAATCAAGGGTTTTGGGTAACGTATAGTTCATTACTGAACCGTATTAGACATCTCCCGAAAAGATGTAGAGACGTAGCACTGCTACGTCTAATCAAGGGTTTTGGGTAACGCATAGTTCATTTCTGGAGATGTCTATTGTCTATAGCGGCTTTTCTTTTAAGCTCGTCAAGGTTTTTCCGAACACCGCAAAAAAGGTAATAAATCTTCTAAAATCGTTTCATGATAATGTTCTTGAGGATAGTGTCCGACGTTATTAAGTTTTATTAATTCGGTATGAGATACAAAATCGGCAAAATTTTCTGCTATATCTACAGAAAGCCAAGGGTCAATCATTCCCCATTGAATTAAAATTGGCTTTTGCCATTCTTTAAAGCCAGATTCTATTTCGATCATTGCTGGCTGAAGTTGTAAATTGCGGATAGTTGATAAAAGTCCTCTTCCAGAAGAGGAACTTTTGAGATACGGCTTTCGATAAATATCTAAATCTTTCTCTTCGATGACGTAACGACAACCACCTTCTAAAGTTCTATCAACTAATAAAGGGTCTTGGGTCATCATTTCACCTGCTAGAGGTAAACCCAATTGTTGAATTTTCCAAGGTAATTTTGCCGCACTAGTAATCGGTGTGTTGATGATAGCTATGTTGGCAATTTTTTCTGGATATCGCAAAGCGTATTGTAAGCCTACAGAACCTAGAAATCCTTGGACAACTAAAGAAAAACGTTGTAGTTCTAAGGCTTGGATAAATTCTGATAAAGCTGTAATAAATGCATCTGGGGTGTAAGCAAAGTCTCTTTTTTCAGGTTTGGATGAAAAACCATAACCAATCCAATCTGGTGCGATCGCTCTTGTACCCTGTTTCCCTAAAGCTGGTAAAATATTACGCCAACTGTAACTTTGTGACACTATGCCGTGTAGCAATAATACAGGCAATAAGTCTGTTTGACCAATAGGTTCAACTTCGCGATAAAACCATTCTAAGGAATTGACGGTTATTTTATGTTCTTGTATTGACATGAAGAAAATTATTACGCAAAGGGCTAGAGAGGCAAAGTGGTTTTTGTTAAGATTAGGACTTAGGCAGAATTATGAAAAAAACGAACCGCTAAGTACGCCAAGTACGCTAAGGAATAAGAGAAGCGAGAGAGTTTTTGCGCTAGCAATCGTTGGAGATAATCATCTCACGAATTGCGTATGCTGTTGCAGGTGCTAATAAAACGCCGTTGCGATAATGTCCGGTGGCGAGGAGAATGTTATTAAAGCCTGGTAGTTTGCCTATGATTGGTGCGGGTCGTTTTTCGGGACGGGGACGCAACCCAGACCAGGTAAGCTTAATTGTGGCTGATACTAATTCTGGGCAAAAGGCGATCGCTTGAGTTAAAACTTGCTTCAATAGTTCTTTATCAGGTGGTATTTCATCGCTATCATTGGGAAACTCCACCGTTGCACCAATCCAATAATCTCCGTTACCTACAGGAACAATGTGAACATCATCACCTGTAATCACTGGTTGAAAGTCTGAATTTCCTAAAGGATGTCCTAAGCTTACTTGCAAAGCTTGCCCCAACACAGGGCGAATATCAATCATTTGGTTTAATTGGGCTGTCAAAAGTGATGAACCCAATCCAGCGGCAATTACAAACCAATCAGCAGTAATTTTACCCTCTGTCGTCTCAAGTTCATTGCATGAATTCGCAAAAGTGGAAGTTCCGTTGACAGTAACACCGAATTTAAATGTAACGCCGTTGCGTTGAGATGCATCAACTAAAGCTAAAGTTAAGGCTGTTGGGTCAAGTTGACGGTCTTGGGGAGAATAAACAGCACCAATAATATTATCGTTATTTATCTGCGGACACATTGACTTTAATTTCGCTACGTCCCAAACTTCCAGATTCCAGTTTTGAGAAGAGCGAATTTCCGCGAGTTTTTGCCAATCTGCTAAATTATCTTCTTGCAAACAAAGCTTAAGAATTCCTTGACGATTAAAAGGGATTTTACGACCTGCGATCGCTTCTAGTTCCGGAATTAAAGTTTCGTAACGTTCAATACTAGAAGAGCGCATTCGCCACGCATTACCCTTAATTTTATGGCTAATCACACCCATCAAAACGCCTAATGCCGCTCCTGTAGAGGCTTGGGCGGGTGGTTGTTTATCAATGACAGTGATTTTTAGGTCTTTAACTTGACTGAGTTCATAGGCGATCGCCGCCCCAACAATACCACAACCGATAATGACTACATGATTCATTGCTTTTTGATTCAGTTAGGAATGGGGTACAGACGTGACCGTGGAACGTCTGTACGGGAGTCAACAGTCAACAATTCCCTTGTCCCCCACTCCCCCTTTTCCCCTCTTAAAAAAGCCTAGTTGCTGGTTTGTGGTAACAATTGTAGGAAATTGTCAATGTCAGCAAAAGCGGCTTTGTTGTTACTTAAAGCTAGTTGAGAGTTGCTGGCGCCTGCGGCTTGATCTATTTTTACTAGGTGCTTCAATAAATCTCGCGTTATCTGACGTGCTTTGGTTTGGTCTTTAGGTAGCAGATTGGAAGTAATATAACTCATATTCTGCTTTGCGGATGTCATCGGACCGTGGATAAAATTCCCTACATAGATCCAATCTTTTTTTTGGATCAGCTTTTGCAATTCTTGTGAGCGATCGCGTACCGAAAGAATTTCAGGAACATATTCCTGAATTTTCTCTAACTGAGACGTAGTATAGGTTGGAGGTGCTGTAGCGACAGTAGGACTGCCACAACTAATCAGGAATGTTGCCAAAATTACCAGAATCAATGACAATATCGAGCGTTGACGCGCCATATATTAAATTTCTTGTGTGCCTATGAACAGTGTCATTTTAGATCGCTAAGGCAATTTCTCGTTAGTCAAAAGTCAAAAGTCAAAAGCTCCCCCTGCCTCCCCTGCCTCCCCTGCCTCCCCTGCCTCCCCGACTCCCCCACTCCCCCCTTTCCCCAACATCGTAAAATACTTGCCAAGATGGATTTATCCGATGCGTAAATTTTCAGTTTTGAATTTCAATTACTAACAATGCCTTTCTTTCCTAAAATGCGTCCATACATTCTTCTAGGCTTGTTCCTCAGCCTTTTTCTCAGTCTTGATTTGTTTTCAGACAATTTTATCAACGCGGCAACACCAACTACAGTTGCACCTATATCAGGTTCAGCACTAACCCAAGGGGTAACAAAAACAGTATTAGACAACGGTTTAATCGTGCTAACCAAAGAAATCCATACTGCACCAGTGGTCAGCGTGCAGGTTTGGTATAAAGTTGGTTCACGCAACGAGGGGACGGGGGAAAATGGGATCTCCCACCAACTGGAACATTTAATGTTTAAAGGCACTTCTACCCGTCCAGTACAATTTGGACGACTGTTTAGTGCTTTAGGTAGTCAATTTAACGCTTTCACCAGCTATGACGAAACTGCTTACTTTGGTACAGTGCAGCGAGATAAACTCGAAGCACTGCTAACCTTAGAAGCCGATCGCATGGAAGGTGCAATAGTTGGATCTGAGCAACTAACGAGTGAAAAGCGTGTAGTCATTTCCGAACTACAGGGATACGAAAATTCCCCTAGCTATCGTCTCAGTCGAGCGGTGTTGCGGGCTGCTTTCCCGAATCGAACTTATGGCTTACCTGTAGGAGGCACAAAAGCCGATGTCGAGAAATTCACGGTGGAACAGGTGCGGAATTATTACCAAACCTTCTACAGTCCAGATAATGCCACATTGGTAGTTACAGGGGATTTTACCACCGCACCAACGTTGAAAGTTATCAAGGATACTTTCGGCAAGGTTCCCAAACGAGTTAAGACGGTTCCAATCAAAGGTTCTGTATCTGTAGCTCCTAATACTCCTGGGAAAAAAGAGCCAATTGTTCTCAAACAACCGGGAAGCGCTGCACTGCTGCAAGTTGTCTATCCTTTACCAGATGTCAAGCATCCCGATGTCGCGGCGATTGATTTGATGGATGGTATTCTTACAGGCGGTCGTAGTTCCCGACTTTACCAAGACTTGGTAGAATCCGGACTTAGTAGTTCAGTAAGTGCGAGTGCAGCAGAATTAATTGAACCAGGTTGGTATGAAATTAATGCTACAGCCGCACCCGGTCAAGAATTATCAAAAATTGCTTTGGTACTGCAACAATCGTTAACGAAACTACAACAACAGCCAGTTACTAACGAAGAATTGAATCGGGCAAAGACGCAATTACAAGCTTCTTTTATACTGAATAATCAGGATATCACCAGTCAGGCAAATCAACTGGGGTATAATCAAACTGTCGCCGGAGATTATCGTTTTATTGAGGGGTATCTCGCAGCGATCGCTAAAGTTACACCAGCTGATGTGCAGAAAGCAGCGAAAACTTACCTCAATCCCGCTAAACAAACCATCGGCTTTTTTGAACCTACCCAATCTGATGGTAAACCAGGAACTTCTAATGCTGGTTCTAGTCGCACCGCTGAGAACTTCAACCCAGGTAAACCGGTAGATCCGGCAGAATTGGCAAAATATCTTCCCCCTGCCACTTCAGCCACCACTAATAGGAAACAATCGCTACCAGAACAGTTTACCCTATCGAATGGGATGCGGGTTCTTTTGTTAAGCGATCGCAGTTTTCCCTCCATCAACCTCACCGGACAAATTGACGCTGGTGCTGAATTTGACAAAATTCCAAAAGCTGGACTAGCGAGTTTGACTGCTGGTAACTTAATGAATGGCACCAAAACTCAAAATGCTCTCACCCTGGCGAAATCCTTAGAAGATAAAGGAGCCAGTTTAGGTTTTAGTGCTAGCCGTGAGGGTGTCGCTATTGGTGGTCAAGGTTTGTCCGCGAATCTGCCATTACTGATAGATACTCTGGCAGATGTAGTCCAAAATGCTACTTTCCCCCCAGACCAATTAGAACTCAGCCGGCGCCGGTCATTAACGGGGTTGAAAGCACAGCTAGATGACCCCCGTGGACTGGGACGAAGAGTTTTTCAGCAAGCAATTTACCCCGAAAATCATCCATTCCACAGCTTTCCGACAGAAGAAAGTTTGAAGAATATTACTCGCGATGATTTACTTGGCTTTTATCAAGCACATTATCGACCGGATACAACAACGTTAGCGATAGTGGGTGATTTCGATTCTACGAAGTTAAAAGCTTCACTAAATAAAGCTTTCGGTAAATGGCAAGCAAAAGGTAAAGCGCCGATTTTGAATATCACCTCAGTACCGTTGCCGCCAAGTTTGACACGTTTGAGTAAAGTAATTCCCGGCAAGGCAGAGGCAGTTACTTATATAGGCTACAACGGCATCTCGCGCAAAGATCCTCGCTATTATGCAGCGCTGATACTGAATCAAATTTTGGGTGGTGATACATTGTCTAGCCGCTTGGGTACGGAAGTACGCGATCGCCAAGGTTTAACTTACGGTATTTACAGTGCTTTTGCCGCTGGAGTTAATCCAGGTCCCTTCTTAATTCAGATGCAAACTTCTCCAGGAGATGCGAGGAAAGCGATCGCCAGCGCTGTTGGTTTACTCAAACAAGTGCGAGAACAAGGAATTACAGAGGCTGAATTAAACTCGGCAAAACGCTCAATTACCAACAGTTATCCTGTAGATTTGGCAAATCCTAGCGATGTCGCTACCATCATTTTAGACAATTCTGTTTACGGGCTTTCATCTACAGAAATTCGAGAATTTCCTAACCGCATCCAAGCCGTAACCATGACTCAAATGCAGCAAGCAATCAAAGACTTAATTAATCCTGACAAACTGGTGATTGTCACAGCAGGACCTGGAGACACTCCTTCTCAAGGCAGTTGATGACTTTGGGCATTGGGGAATTTCAATAGACATCTCCAGAAAAGACATAGAGACGTAGCATTGCTACGTCTCTACATCCGGATTCATAACACCGAAAAAAGAAATATTTCTCCCCGCTCTCTTGTTAAATAAATAACAAGGGAGTTTTTTGTGTCCAAAGTTACTCTATTATTGGTATAAAAAGAATGGTGTGATATTTATGGCTATTAATTGCCATAGATACAGCAGATTCCGCTTTCATCGAATACAAGAGACGTAGCAGTGCTACGTCTCTACAAGGAAAGGGGTTTTATATATGTACTTCATTTACCTCAAATCTGCTGTATCGCCTCATTTTTCGCTCTTTCCTTATTTTCCAAATAATACTTATCGGATTCCGTAATCAGTGTTGAATTGTTTGAACTTATTCTGTAACCAACAAATATTTAAAGAGAATAAAAGAGGATGTCTACTACAATTAAATGTCCGACCAATCGACCAACCTTGCGATTTGGTGCAACTAGTCAATTTGTCAAAGAAATGCAAAAAGCATTAAACCAGCGGCTTGCAGAACTGGATACTTTATCAGATTATCCTTTACAAGTTATTGTCACAAGTCACTTTGAAGAACAAACCCAAGATGCTGTTAAATATTTTCAGTGTCTTGCCTTCCTCAAAGCTGATGGTATTGTCGGAAAAAATACCTGGAGATATTTATGTGAAGGTGCAAATAGTTTGCCAGAGTTAAGTCAAGGAAGTAGCGGTTCCTTGGTGGAAGCAGTTCAGCAAGCACTCAAGAATGGTAAATATTATTTTGGGGAAGTCGATGGTATCTTTGGCACGAAAACAACTGAAGCAATACAAGCTTTTCAGACATCGTGCTATCAACAATCCAACGGCATCATTGGATATCGCACATGGAATGCTTTAAGTAGATTCCATGCCCATATCTCTCACTGTATTATTGATACTTTTGATGAATAAGTAGACATTAAAACTAAAATATCCTCTTGCGTAGTGAGGGCTTCAGCACTCAAAACAAAGAGCTTCAGCCCTCACTAAATTTAAGCAAGCTATTTCTCCATGAAAACTAAATCTTCCGGTTGAACAGTTAATTTGATATCTTGACCATCGACTTTCACCACAAAATCAAATCCTGTAACATGACCATCGGGGAGAATTATCACTTTATCTTTCTTAGATTCTAGAAAGTTCATAAATCCGTCTAGAGCTACACTACCATCATTAATTGCGAGATAATCAAGCAGCCGACGAAACAGTTTTGGTAAAATAACAACTTTGTCGGTGATAGTTTCTAACTCTTCCAACACAAAACCTTTATTACTTTTATCTGATGCCCATAAACCCTTTTTATCACTACGAGCTTTTTCGGTGACAGCAATTAATTGCTTGCGGATATCAGGATATAACTTAGAGTAAAAGGTAGGGTAAACTAACCCTTTAGCTAAAAGATGATAATTTGCACTCTTTTTTAGTAAAGGTTTTTCTAAATAGATGCTACTGCCATCCTCTTGTTCCAAATTGCCTTTAAAAACAAAAGCTATAGCTCTGCCATACTTGTCTGCAAAACGGGTGAGAATGAAACCAGGTGTCTCTTCCGGTTCTGCGGCAGTAATTACTTGATTGGAACCACGGGTAACGTTTTGAAATCCCAAAAATTTTAACAGTTCGCTAGCAGCAGCATCAGCAAATTCCGCCGGTTGGTGCTGTATGCCTAGACTACCCATTTTCGGGCGATAATGTGTTTCCAAAGCATCGATGGCATCCAAACGCAGCTGGGCACCTCCTGAGCGGTTGGGACTTACTGGTGTCTCCAATGTCTTCCACAATTCGGTATTGTGGGGATAAAAGCGGATAGAATCGCCATCAGGAGCAGTTTTTAAGATTTTAAAGTTGCCCTGGATAAGCGTCATTGTCATTTGTTGGGTTCCTTTGATGAAGATGAATTAGGGACTGGGGACTGGGAATTCCTGACTCTTTATTAGCGATCGCATTTCCATAATATGCAAATCAAGGTTGGGAAAGCGATCGCAAAAAAATAATAACCGCCTATCTCATTCTCTCGCTAAACTTATGTTAAGCAAACGTCCAGTTTGCTCCTCACAGAACACTTTTGCTCTCTTGTTAGGTAACTAGCAAGAGGGCTTTTTTTATACAAACGGGGAGTGGGGACAAGAACAGGACTTACGCAAAAACTCTCTCAAACTCTCATTCGCTTTTAAAGCCTTCTCATTAGTGTAATGAAACACTTGACACTACGGAACTATTTTTTGGCGATCGCTATGCAGGAAAAACTTTTTGGTTTACTGACTGTGTAAAATGCGCCATAACGCTCCGTTTCCAGTAGACAATTGACATAACTACTGGTATCCCGTATATTATGAATGATGCAGATAACTTTGAATGGGACGATCAAAAAGCTCTCGTAAACTATGCCAAGCACGGTGTGAGTTTTGAGGAAGCTTCTGAGGTATTTAATGACCTTTTCGGCATTGAAAAACAGGACGACAGAGAAGCATACGGTGAGGAAAGGTTTATCCGTATTGGCATAGCAGGTAACAAGCTTCTGATGGTTGTGTATACGGAACGGGGCGAGAAAACCAGAATTATATCAGCACGCGAGGTAACAAAGAATGAACGAAACGACTATTACCGCGAGAATGCACAAGGATGGGACGGTAGTTGAGGTGTTGGCTGACGGTAGCGAGCGACCATTTCCAGAAAAGCCTATGCGTCACATGACCGAAGAAGAAATTCACGCGGCGGCTCTTAGCGATCCTGATGCACAACCGCTTACGGATGAAGATTTAGCCCGTATGAAGCGGGTATCCCGTGTAAAAATTATCCGCCGTGCATTGCGATTGACGCAGGAGGAATTTGCAGCGCGTTACCATATCCCGCTTGGCACCTTGCGGGACTGGGAGCAAGGACGCAGCGAACCAGATCAAACAGCAAAGGCATACCTTAAGGTTATTGCCGCCAATCCCGAAGCTATCTATCAGGCATTGCAGTTTACCCCACATTGAGAGGCTTTACCCGTTCTACCTGCCATATTCTCAAAAATGACCGTTTTGGCATCACCGTGCCAAAACGGAAAAATTGGACGCTAAGGCTAAAACCATTATCAAATAAGCGTTTCAGTGATACTTGTTTTCCTTAACTCGCAAAAAACGCAACTTGTCAAAACTGGTGATTTAACCTAACCTCGGCTAAAATTGCATCTACCAAAAAATGAAGAAACGCAAAGCTTTGCTATTTAAGGTGCTGTTTGCTGCAATGGTGACAATTAGCATCGTTACGAGTTACAGCAATCCTTTACAAGCTTCGTCTGTGGGGAAAGATACGCTGACGTTGATTACCTCACCTGATTATCCTCCCTACGAGTATTACGATACCAAAGGAGGCGATCGCAAAATCATTGGCTTTGATGTTGATATTGCGAATACTATTGCCAAAGAACTCGGATTTAAACTTAAGGTGATGGAGTCGGATTTCAACGGCTTAATTCCGGCACTCCAAGCAAATCGGGCTGATTTTGTTATGGCAGGGATGACTCCGACTCCAGAACGCAAGAAAAACGCCGACTTCTCAATTATCTATTACCAAGCCAAAGATACCATTGTCGCACCGAAAGGTAGCAACTTGAAGCAACCGCAAGACTTGGCAGGTAAAAGAGTCGGTGTCCAACTGGGGACAATTCAGGAAACAAATGCGAAAAAAATTGCCCAAAAAGTTACAGGTATCCAGTTAAAACAACTCAACAAAGTGCCGGAAGCGATTCAAGAAATTAAATCGCGGCGAATTGATGCGGCTATTGTTGAGGATACCGTGGCGAAGGGATTCGCGCAAGCTAATCCTGATTTAGAAGTTAACTTGATTCCCTCAGAAGAAGCAAGTGGATCAGCGATCGCTTTCCCAAAAAATTCTTCTTTAGTTGAACCTTTCAACAAAGTTCTTCAGCAAATGAAGGATAAAGGTGAAATACAACAATTAGCAACCAAATGGTTTTCCCAAAATACAGCCGCATCCTCATCACTACCCACACCCAAAACCGGATTAAATCTCGATTTTAGCAGAATTCTTCCCGACATTCCCTTTATTCTTCAGGGAATACCATTAACTCTTTTGTTCACTTTCTTGTCAGTATTTTTAGGTTTAATTTGGGGGACAATATTATCTTTATTCAAAATTACCGACATCAAGCCCCTGACTTTATTTGCTAATGCCTACACCTCTGTATTTAGAGGTACTCCGCTGCTTTTACAATTGGCTTTGGTTTACTACGCAACGCCTCAACTTACAGGTTATGATATTTCCGCATTGCAAGCAGGTGTGCTAACATTTACACTCAACTCTGGGGCATATATGTCAGAAACTATCCGGGGAGGAATTCAAGCAGTAGACAAAGGACAAAGTGAAGCGGCGATGTCGATGGGTGTTTCTTACTGGTTAATGATGTGGGATGTAATTTTACCCCAAGCTTTAAAGAACATTTTACCAGCTTTGGTGAATGAAACTATCGGACTATTAAAAGATTCCGCGTTGGTGTCAACCATTGGTGTGGTGGAAATTCTACGCAGCGCTCAAATTATCGGCGCAAATAAATATATCTACTTTGAGCCGTTGTTGTTTGCAGGTTTGATTTACTATGTTTTAGTCATGGGTTTGACTTTTGGTGCCTCCGCTTTAGAAACAAAATTAAGACGAAGTGAGTAATTTCGTAGTGAGCGCTTCAGCGCTCTTCAAAACTATAAAATTTAATGGCTGAAGCCATTACTACAAAAATATGAATCAAGCTGTAATTCGCACCGAGTTTCTCTATAAATCTTTTGGCAAACTCGATGTCCTCAAAGATATTTCGACGAAGATTTATCAAGGTGAAGTAGTGGCTATTCTTGGTCCTTCGGGTTCGGGTAAGTCTACTTTTCTCCGATGTATGAATTTGTTAGAACGTCCGACTAAAGGACGAGTTTACTTTAATGAACAAGAAATTACTCAACCGAAGACAAATATTCTCAAAGTTCGCTCTTCTTTGGTGATGGTGTTTCAACACTTTAATTTATTTCCTCACATGACGGTGCTACAAAATGTCACTTATGCACCGATTAAAGTGAAAAAAGTTGATAAAGAAGAAGCAAAACAGAAAGGGTTAGAGTTACTTAATAAAGTCGGTTTGGCAGAAAAAGCCGATGTTTACCCATCTAAATTATCAGGGGGACAAAAACAGCGAGTTGCGATCGCTCGTGCATTAGCGATGGAACCGGAAATGATTTTGTTTGATGAACCAACCTCGGCTTTAGATCCAGAAATGGTCAAAGATGTGTTAGAAGTGATGAAAGGTTTGGCGCAATCGGGAATGACGATGGCGATTGTGACCCATGAAATGGGATTCGCTAGAGAAGTAGCCAGTCGAATTATGTTTCTCGATCAAGGAAGTCTGGCAGAGGATACTACACCAAGGGAATTTTTCCAAAACCCTCAATGCGATCGCGCAAAGCAATTCTTAGAAAAGATGCTTTAGTATTACTTATGGCGTAAGGAAAGTAGACATAGACGTGAAAATGGGCGTTGCTGAATATTAATATGAAATTCCTAATTATTGCTAAAGACGTTCCGCCGGAACGTCTCTACAAAGGCGGGTTTTAATGTTACAATCACCCGTCAAAATTTAAAATTCATATTTCAAATCAGCAACGCCTGAAAATGAGGGTTTGGGGCAACGTATAGTTCATTTCCACTTTTATGTCTATTGTAGAGACGTTCCGCCGGAACGTCTCCAAAATCGATTTAGCGTCCAACGCCTATATATTGGAATCCAGCCCGTACCATTGTTTCAGGATCGAGGAAGTTACGACCGTCAATCATTACCGCGTGGGACATCAACTTTGCCATTTTGGCGTAATCGAGATTGCTAAACTGTTCCCATTCAGTAACCAATACTAAAGCATCACAACCATCTGCAAGGCGTTCGGCGTCGGTTTCTACCAACACACCAGAAAGACCATGACGCATTCCGGTTTGAGAAATAATTGGATCGTATGCTTTAACTTTGGCTCCGAGTCGGTTCAACTGCTCAATCAAGTTAAGTGCGGGAGCGTCGCGCAAATCGTCAGTATCAGGCTTAAATGTCAAACCGAGTAATCCGACAGTTTTGCCTTTGAGGATTTTCAGGGCTTGTTGGAGTTTTTCTAGAGCAATCAAGCGCTGACGTTCGTTGACGCTGACGGCAGCTTTCAGGAGTTGAGCTTCATAGCCGTAGTCATCAGCAGTATGAACCAAGGCAGAGACATCTTTCGGGAAGCAAGAACCACCCCAGCCGATACCAGCTTGCAAGAATTTGCTACCAATGCGAGAATCTAAACCGATACCTTTTGCTACTTGGGTAACATCAGCACCAACGCGATCGCAAATATTCGCAACTTCGTTAATAAAACTAATCTTAGTTGCCAAAAAAGCGTTGGCAGCATATTTAATCATTTCTGCCGAGCTTAAATCTGTTGCCAATACTGGCACTTGGGGTAAAGATTTATCAGAAGCAAAGTTGCGCTCGACAATTGGGGCATACAATTCTTTCATCATGCCGATCGCTCTGGGAGAGTTACCACCCAAGACAATGCGATCGGGGTTAAAGGTGTCGTAGACTGCCGAACCTTCGCGCAAAAATTCTGGATTGCTGAGTACATCAAACTGAGATGTATACTCAGGTAATTTCTCTTCACTTCCAACCCCACCTGCGGGAACTAATGTTTTTTGGCGTTCAGCGATACCATCCATCACAATCATCCGTACCCAGTCACCTGAGCCAATAGGCACTGTAGATTTGTTAACGATGACCTTATAACCACCGTCAAGATGTGCGCCAATACTACGGGCTACAGCCTCAACGTAACGGGTATCACTTTCACCATTGGGTAAGGGTGGTGTTCCCACTGCAATAAACAAAATTTCCCCGTGGCTAACGCCTGCACCGATGTCAGTTGTGAACTCAATATTGCCCGATTGAATGGCAGAATGCATAATTTCCGAGAGTCCCGGCTCGAAAATTGGCGACTGTCCAGACTTCATTAACTTGACTTTTTCTTCGTTGTTGTCTACGCAAATTACATTATGTCCAATATGAGCCAAGCAAGCGCCTGTCACCAAACCAACGTAGCCAGTACCAATTACACAAACACGCATTTTGTTAATTCCTTAGTTTTTTGGGGTTAGTTGTCAAAAAGAAGTTTTCAGCAGTCTAGAGTCCATAATTAATAGTTTTTTGACTATTGACTATTGACTGTTGACTATTGACTATTGATTACCTTTGATGCGATCGCGGAAATCTTCTATGGTCAGTTTTAACCCCTCTTGTAGAGGAACGGTAGGTTCCCAATCTAACAAAGTTTTTGCTTTGGTAATATCGGGACGACGGCGACGCGGATCGTCAGAAGGCAAAGGCTCAAATTTTATTTCTGCATCCGGATTTATCAGGTTCTGCACGGCTTGAGCTAATTCTAAGATCGTGTATTCACCAGGATTACCTATATTTACTGGACCTACGTAGTCACTCTTCATCAACCGTAAAAATCCTTCGATCAAGTCGGAAACGTAGCAGAAACTACGGGTTTGTGAACCATCCCCGTATATTGTCAAAGGATTGCCCCGTAAAGCCTGAACGATAAAATTACTTACTACCCGACCATCATTTTCTAACATCCGAGGACCATAGGTGTTGAAAATACGGACAACTCTAATATCAACTTTATTTTGTCTGTAATAGTCAAATGCCAAAGTTTCCGCAACTCGTTTGCCTTCGTCGTAACATGAACGCAGCCCAATGGGATTGACGCTACCTCTGTACTCTTCAGTTTGCGGATGAATTTCTGGATCTCCGTACACTTCGCTGGTTGAAGCTAAGAAAAATCGTGCTTTGACACGTTTAGCCAACCCCAGCATATTCAAGGTTCCGATAACGTTGGTTTTTACTGTTTTGACTGGATTGTATTGATAATGTACTGGGGAAGCAGGACAAGCCAGATGATAAATTTGATCCACTTCTAACCGAATTGGTTCGGTGATGTCGTGGCGGATGAGTTCAAAGTATGGATTATTCATCCATTTGAGGATGTTTTGTTTGTTACCTGTGTAGAAGTTATCCAAGCAGATAACTTCATGCCCCTCAGCCATTAGTCTGTCGATCAGATGGGAACCAAGAAACCCAGCACCGCCTGTCACCAAAATTCTCATAGTTTACCAGTTACTTACATGTTTTTGTAAAGTGCGATCGGCGCTTCGCCGCAGCGCTTCGCTATCGCGTCTGTTTTTAGAATACCCAGCCTGACAACAAAAATAGAACACTTCCACGGGTAACTAAAAAAGTATTTTTATCCGCGATTTACTTCTAGATGCAATCAATCACTTAAATTACTTCACAATTCACTTAGCAAAATAACAAACATTCACAGTCTAATTTGGGCTTTTCGGCAATAATTTACAAAGTCTTTAAAAATATAAAGTTTTGAAACCTGGGAATGGGATTAGGACTACTAGTCTGGCAAGTCAACTTTGCGCTTGTGATACCGATAATTAAGCTACCTCAAGACGGCAGTAGATTTTGCCAAGCCAAGGTTGAATTTAGCACATAATGCCCTTAGGCTGTAAGCCTGGACGCCAGGTGCTTCAAGTCGGCGGAGCCGCCCAACGCACTGGCTCGGCTATACGAACAAGGAACACCTGCGTGGGCACTCATTAGGCGCATCTTCATACATAAATGGTATTAGGCGCAGACCAAGAGCGAACTTGATGTAGCTGAAATCAATCGTAAATCAATATTTTGAGTTAATGGCAGAATCAAGATATTTTTGATGATGCTGTGAGAAATTATGGCACTAAATGCGATCGCCACAGATCACGCTTTCACTTTTAATGCAGGTCAAAAACTACGTGTATTTCAAACATTTGTTAAAATAGAGAAAAAACAACAGTTATAATCAACTATGTCAACTACTATTACTGATATTGGTACTCTCATTACCCGTCAGCCTGGAATTCATGGGGGCTGTCCGATTATTGCTGGAACTGGTGTCACAGTACGACGAATTGCTATCTGGTATAAGCAAGGTTTGAGAGCAGAAGAGATTGCTGCACGAATTGGGCATTTAAGCATTGCACAAGTTTATGCGGCATTAACTTACTATCATATAAATCGAGAAGAAATTGATCATGATATTGCTGAAGAAGAAGGGGAAGCTGACCGGATAGAGTCATTACATAGAGCAAGCAGACAGTCGTGAGTCGATCGCCCCAAATCACCCTTCCATTGGATAATAACAAGTGCGCGCTCTATGCTTTTAGGGATTAGGAACTAGGTAAAAAGAATGTTTACTATTTCCCAGTCCCCAGTAAAAAGTCCCTACACAGTAGCAGTAGTATTGGAAACGACTGTAGGCAAAACTGCTGTGGGATTGCGTTCTGGTTCGCCAAGCATGACGATAGAGCAGGTGAGCTGTCTGGCTAACTGGGTAGTGACATCGCTAATGGCTAATCCACCGGGACTTGTGCGATTGCGTATAAAAGGCAACACTACTAAATCATATAATCGCGCTGCCTGCAAAATTGCTTGGGCAACATTTTCATGGGCAATGATTTGAACTTCTGGGGGATTGGGCAAAGCTAATTTAGATATTAATAAGCCAAGTTGCGATCGCCTAGAGGCTATTTTACTAGAACTAGTGCGGCGATCGCATACATTCAAGACGGTAACTTGTGCTTGATTTGCTTCTGCTAACATGATGGCAAATTGAACAGGCTGTAATGAGGGTGCCATCAGGTTTTCTACAGGCACTAAAATTCGCTGAATTTTTCTCGGCGATTCTACTAAACGTGTCACCGCTACCGGACAATGAGATGCCCAGAGAACGCCATCAATCACATTACCAAATAAACGCGCTCTCAACCCAGTGCGTTTACCCCAACCCATAACAATTAAACTAGCTTTTTGTTCGCGAGCGGCTCTGCTGATCCCCTGAGCAAAAGCATCATCAATTCGCAGCAATGGTTCTGCTTCTACGCTCAATACTTGACTTTGAGCGGTGGCTTTGGAAAGTAAGCGTTCACTACGTTGCAGAGAAATTTCTAAATGTGGTGCATCCATTTGAGCCGCTGCTGTAGCGATCGCTAACGGTATAATCCTACCATTTTCCTGACGCGCTAATAGTGCCGCCATCTCAATTAAATATTGCTGAGTTTGCGGATTGTAAACAGGTACGACTATAGTAAAATTACTGCGTTTTTTCTCTATATTTTGAGACGAAGGTGTTGTAATTGTGTGTTCTTCAACAGATGATGAAGCCAAACCAGCAGCAAGACGATTGGTAATCAATGGTCCTACGGTTGATGTCACGAGCATTAAACTAACAACACTATTTAATACCCATATCGGTAACAACTCCGCTCGATATCCCACTAATGTTGCCGCTAATGTCGCACCCACTTGGGGTAAACTCAGTGACCACATCATTAACATTTCTTGCCAGTTATAGCGGTAAACTAGTTTAGCTAAAAAAGCGGCGAGAAATTTGCTAAAAAATAAACCAATTACAATAAATAGGGTTAGCTTCAGCGTGCTAAAGTTGCTGCCAGCTGGCAAATTAATTAATGAGCCAAGGTGAACAAAGAAAATAGGAATGAACAGCACGCTACCAACGAACATTACCTTTTCTTTGACTGGTCCAGAAGCGAGGACACCATTTACCGCTAGACCTGCTAAAAAGGCTCCAACGATTTTTTCTACTCCGATTAATTGAGCCCCGACAGCGGCAATAAATACGCAAAGCAATACAAATAAAAATTGGTTTCCCTCATCGTCTCCAGAGCGTCGAAAAAATTCTTTACCCGCCCAATAAAAGCCTACTAATACTACGATTAAGTAAATAATTAAGGAATTAAATAAAGTTATCAATCCCCAATAACTGAATTGTCTAGCATGAACGGCTATACACAAAGATAACACCAGCAATGTACCAATGTTAGTAAAAATTGTGGCTCCAATGGTGACGCTGACGGCTTGATTTTTGACTATTCCTAAGCGATTTATCAGGGGATATGCCAACAAAGTGTAGGAAGCTAACAAAGAGCCAATTAAGATTGAAGCATTGGCACTAAAGCCAAAAATGTGCCCGATTAATGTTCCTAACGCTAGGGGGATAAAGAAGGTAAAGCTGCCAAATCCAATAGAACGACTTTTTTGACGACGGAATTGTTCTAAGTCAACTTCTAACCCTGCAACAAACATCAAGTATACTAATCCGATATCTGATAGCAAATTGATAGTTGGCGAATCAGGCTGAAATACATTCCAACCTGAGGGACCAAGTACTACCCCGGAAAAAACCAAACCGACTAATCCGGGTAGTCTTAGCCGCTCAAATAGAATCGGTACGACTAAGATAACCAGTAATAAAATGGCAAAAGAAACAATTGGTTCTTTGCCGAGAACTTGGTTTGTCGGTTCCAATACAAGAACTTGGGAGATGAGTTCCATAGGTAGGACTTGTGTGTTCGCATAGGGTGAAATGACAATTGCCTTGGGGTAATTGTTCGCTGTGAAAATAAATTAATCATCCACCCTGGAGAAAATGAAAAAGTGAGAAAATTTGACTTACAGAAGTTGAGGCGATCGCGTATGCTAACTATGGGTGAATTTGGCTGAGGATAAATCGCAAGCGATCGTAATCGTCTTTGAGCAGCACACTTAAGGTTCTACCGGCTTTGATTAACCATTGTCGATCAGCTTTGCGTAACTGGTACACTTCTCTAATCGCTGCTGCGGTTAATGAGTCTACTGGGGCACCGTTGACAAAAAGCAATGTCCGCAAAAAATCTAGCTCTTCGGTGAATTTAACGATCGCTTCTGGTTCGCATCGATAAACAGCTTGATGAATTTGTGGCGGACGCGGTGGTAGATATTGATATACCCTATTCTTAGAACTTATACTACCAGATGGCTGTTCAAATCCGACGATCGCTGCCCGAAATTCTGTTTTCAGCATGGCGAATATCTGGGGTTGTTCCTCTCGCAAATCTTGCAAAGACAAACCTAAGGCTCTTGCTCTGTGTACAGAATCTATGGGCATTGTTGTCGCATAATACACCAAGCCATAAACTTGATTCCCCGATTCTTCATCCACAGAACAAACCCAGCTACCGAATGGTGGCATGGGTGGGAAGCTCAAATCTTCAGGTTCGAGACACTGTGCCAAAAATTCGGTAGTTGTAGTTTCGATCACCTCCGCAATGTGGTTGGGGTGGCGATCGGAATAAGTAAACTGTGGTAAAGGAAGGCGCATAGTATTAATAAGTCAACAGTCAAGAGTCAAAATGTTATGGACTGTTGACTCTTGACCATTAGACATCTCCATAAATTAATGATGCGTTACCTGAAACCCTAAAGACGTTACATGTAACGTCTCTACATTCATTTTCACGCCGTCTATTTCGCTTTTTTCCGTCCGGCAGTGGTCTCTACAAGATCCAATTCGCGGAGGCGAAAGGTAACTAACTTATCCCAGTTACCACCTTCAAACAGTACGGCTACTTTACCATCACTCACCCGTTGTACGAGTCCCTCAAAGCGATAATAAGTATCTGCGGGATTCTTGACACGAACAGTCGCTCCTGGCAGGATCATGATTTTAACCTCGCTTGTTTCCTTCTAATAGCTTAATACTTGTCAGCAGTCCATAGTCAAAAGTCCATAGTCAAAAGTCCATAGTCAAAAGTTCATAGACCATTGACCGTTGACCATTGACCATTGACCGTTGACCATTGACTGTTGACCTTTGACTAATATCTCTGCCTCTGTTGACGAAAATTGGCTACTGATTCTACTAGTCCTAAGGCGATGAAGTTGCTTAACATGGCAGAACGACCGTAACTCATCCAAGGTAAGGGAATCCCTGCCACTGGTGCTAAACCAACCGTCATCCCAACGTTAACAATCACCTGAAACACGATCATCGACAAAACGCCAATAGCCAACAACGAACCAAAATTATCTTTGGCGGTTTGAGCAATATGTAATAATCGCAGACAAATAAAGCATAAGACAGCCAGCAATAGCAAACAACCAATCAAACCAAATTCTTCACCTACGGCAGAGAATATAAAGTCTGTATGTTGTTCGGGGACGAAATTTAGTTGAGTCATCGGACCCTTATTTAGTCCCCATCCCCAAATTCCCCCAGCACCAATGGCAATGCGAGATTGAATTAGGTGATATCCTGTTCCGAGGGGGTCGCCATCGGGATTAAGAAATGAGGTGATCCGACCTTTTTGATAATCTTTCAATACATGGTTCCAGACGAAAACACCTATTTCACCGCCTAGCATGTTCAGAACCCATGCACTGATGCCGCTGATACCAAATCGACGCCAGGGGAGAGTCAAAAAGCCTAATACACCCATAGCAACTGACCAAATTAATCCTAAAGGTCCCAAAGATAGTTGATTAAACAAAACTATCGGTGCCGAAAGGGGCCAAGGTGTACTAAAGAGAATCGCAGCAACGATGGGAGAAATCATCAGTATTAACCAGCCTGGGTTAGCATTTGCCCAGTACAACATGCCTAAAACGATCGCTCCAAATACCAGTGATGTTGCCAAATCAGGTTGTATAAATACTAATGCCCAAGGAATGGCAGTAATTCCCAAAGCACGGAAAACATTATCTATTTGAGAAGCGCTGCGCTTGTGTAACAAAGCCGCTAAGGTGATGATTAATCCTATTTTGGCAAATTCTGAGGGTTGTACGGGAATGCCACCGATACTAAGCCACCGTTGTGCTCCTTTGGCAGTTTGACCAGCTACCATGACGGCGATCAAGCTAATATTGATTATTGTATAAGTTATCCAGTGCAACTGAATCAGATTGTCGTAGCGGATGCGGGCAAGAATCAGGGCTATTACGGTACCAATACCACCCATGAGCCAATGCCACCACCAGTCAGTGAGTCCTTGGTTCAATTCGGTACTTTTGATCATAATGCCACCAAACACAGTGACGGCGATTGATAAGCCAAGTAGCAGCCAGTCTGTTTGCTGCCAGGGTTTAACCCATTGTTGCCAGCGGATTTTTGGCACGGAGTTTTTGGAGAGCGACCTTTTTAACAACATTGATTGTGTGATTTTAGACTTTAGGTTTTAGATTTGAAATTTAATTAGCACTTTAAATCTGTATTCCCCGGTTGCGGATGGGGAACCAGATGAAAATTAAAATTCTATGTTAAGGCAGCAACCGATACTTTGCCAGCGATGGTGAGGGCGATCGCGTATAATGCTTTTGCACTAGCTGAATCTGGTTCCCCGACAACAATCGGCACACCGCTATCACCCCCAACTCTGGTACAAATCTCTAGGGGTACGCACCCCAGCAATGGCACACCCAACTCGGCAGCAGTTTTCTCACCACCACCGGAACCAAAGATGTCATATTGTTTATCTGGCATATCTGGGGGTATAAAATAACTCATATTTTCCACTATCCCTAAAATTGGCACGTTCATCTGCTGAAACATTCGCAAACCTTTACGAGAATCTAACAAAGCTACGTTTTGCGGTGTGGTGACAATTACTGCCCCTGCCATTGGCACAGCTTGTGTCAAAGTTAACTGAGCATCTCCCGTACCTGGTGGCATATCCACAATCAAATAGTCAAGTTCTCCCCATTCAACTTGATAGAGAAATTGACGAATAACTCCATTTAGCATTGGTCCGCGCCAAATCACTGGCTGATCTCGGTCAATCAAAAAGCCCATTGAAACTAACTTGACGCCATGATTAAAAGCAGGTTCCAGGATTTCGCCTTTTTCCCCAGGACGGACAGTAATTTGGGCATCACTCAGCCCTAGCATGGTGGGATCGTTAGGACCGTAAATATCAGCATCGAGTAAGCCGACTTTTGCGCCGGTTTGTGCTAATGCTACTGCCACATTCACGGCTACCGTACTTTTACCTACACCACCTTTGCCGCTAGAAATGGCGATAATGTTTTTCACACCATTAATGCCAGTGCGATCGCTTATGCTTTTTTGCTGAGGTGTTTCGGCTGTGACTTCTACAGCTATATCTGTAACACCAGGCAGTTTTTTAACGGCTCTTTTACAATCTTCAACGATAAATTCACGTAGAGGACAAGCGGGTGTTGTTAATACTAAAGTGAAGCTAACTTTGCCACCGTCAATTTTGACGTTGCGAATCATGTTGAGTTCTACCAGGCTTTTGCGAAGTTCTGGATCTTCCACCGGTCGCAGCACATTTAGAACCGACTGAGAATCGAGGACATCATACATCGTGTTTTCACCCTTGCCGCTGTAATAAATCTTTGCAACTAGTTTTTATCATCTACTTGCATCTTAACTTTATGAGGGTATTGTTAGTGGATGGTCAACGGTCAACAGTTATCCACTATCAACTATCCACTAACTCCCTGCTGGCAATCCTGCCTTTTCTACAGCATCAACTAAAGCGCGTGCTACGCGATCGCTATAGGGACGGGAAAACGACCAAATCAAAGGCGAGAACCAACCGCGTAGGGTAACAGAATAAGATAAACAAGTGCCACAAACTGTGGACTCTAGTTGATAAGTCACTCGTTCTTCTATGCCAGGAATTGCCATCACGCGTACAGTTAGCAGTTCTCTGGGATTGACGCATTCTACAAAAATGCGGATAGGAATCGGCGACAAGCGTGTTACTGCTTGATAAATCAATCCGGGTTTGGGTACTAATCCGTAGGGAACGTTGGTACTCTTGAGCATTGGATGCCAGGAAACGTCTGCTAAATCTACTACCTTTTGCCATAGTTCGTCTGTTGAAGCAGAACTAATTTCTCGATACGTTCGCACCAAAGAAGCACAAAAGAGACGCCGTTTGCGGTGGATAAATTTGGACAACCAAACTTGCATTTTTATAATCCTCTTCCTGGCTACACATCTAGTTAGGGCATTGGGCATTGGGCATTGGGCAATGGGAATAAAAAGAAGCGATCGCGTATTTCACAAAGGGACAATTATTTAATGGGCAATTGTTTAATTGTTTAATGCGAGATTTTTTCCATGCCCCATGCCCCATGCCCAATGCCCCATGCCCAATGCCCCAGTCCGTATGTTTATTTTTTTGTACGTCCTATGCCCTTATACACAATCTCAAAGTAATATCTTTTAATTGCAACTTGGTATTACACTTAAATGTTCACATAAATTAAGGATAAAAAACTTAGTCAATATACAAACGTATACGCATTTGAGGGACAATATCTTTGTTATGCCCACGTTTGGGAGGTGAATGCTTGACTGTAACGCCATACAAGCAATTGCGATTTGAGTCGGTTATTTTGGCGCGTATTGCCTGCAAATGTTTAAGTTGAGAGATTTGTTGCTTTTTAGAAATTGTAATTTAGGTTGCTGAATTTATGATGTTGACTAACTCGCTTCATCGCCAAACCGAATCATCTAAGTCTTTACCGCCAACTGACGCTAAGGCTAGGGTGAGTCAGTTTATGAAACAGTTGCAGGACAAAATTGCTCAAACCCTGGAAGACGTAGATGGTGTAGGTAAGTTCCAACAAGATAGTTGGGAACGTCCTGAAGGGGGTGGAGGGCGATCGCGTGTGATGCGTGAGGGTGCAATATTTGAACAAGCTGGTGTCGGTTTTTCGGAAGTTTGGGGAGATCACCTACCACCCTCTATTTTAAGCCAACGCCCAGACGCAGAAGGACACCGCTGGTATGCCACGGGTACTTCAATGGTGCTACATCCTCGCAATCCTTATGTACCCACCGTTCACCTAAATTATCGCTACTTTGAAGCAGGTCCGGTGTGGTGGTTTGGTGGTGGTGCGGATTTAACTCCTTTTTACCCCTTCGCTGAAGATGCAGCACATTTTCATCAAACTCTCAAATCCGCATGTGATCAGCATCACCCAGAGTATTATCAAGTGTTTAAGCGCTGGTGTGATGAATATTTCTACCTCAAGCACCGTGGGGAAACACGGGGTATAGGTGGTCTATTTTTTGATTACCAACATGGTGAAGGTGAATTATATCGCGGTCCCCAGCCAGATGATGAAGCGGCTATTTACAGCAGTCAATTAGGGGCGCCAGAACCACGCAGTTGGGAAGAATTATTTGCTTTTGTGCAAGATTGTGGTAATGCATTTTTACCATCTTACGTGCCAATTGTTCAACGGCGACATAATACAGAGTACGGCGATCGCCAACGCAATTTTCAACTTTATCGTCGGGGTCGGTATGTAGAATTTAACTTGGTTTATGACCGAGGCACTATTTTTGGTCTGCAAACCAACGGACGCACCGAATCTATTCTCATGTCTTTACCTCCCCTGGTACGCTGGGAATACGGCTATCAGCCAGAACCTAATTCTCCCGAAGCCCAGTTGTACGAAACCTTCTTGAAACCTCAAGATTGGGCAAACTGGACACCAAATCACAGTGCTGAGTAATAAGCCTCCTAAGTGTTGAGTGGTGAATTAAACTACTATCGTCAGTAACCCACCGACAGAAAGGGAGTGTATGTTTGAGCAATTAAGCTTGCCATACTGACCACCTAGCAAGAGGTAAACGTTATTGTTAAAACCGCTCGTGCCGCTTCCCTTTCAGTCCTCAAGAGACTGAGTTGTCCCTCATCCCGTGTATTTCAATGAAAGCACTTAGCAAAAAAAAAGTGACAGTTTTGGCTATTGCTTGTTAATCTCAAGCATAAGCATTGGACTTTTTTTTAAATTAGTGAGCCAACTATTTCACTATCAGCTTCTATACTGTGTATCAGTGGCAAGGTGATAAAGATTACTTTAAAAAAATCTTTTGGCTTACTAGTCCAACGCGAAATACAGCCGATGTCAATTTGACAGAAGCGCCAACGGGAGGCGAACGTGATTCATATAGATCAAAAAACTTACACAACTCAAGATGGCAATACCGTTATTGTTTTAATTCCATCCGGTCGCCTAGATATTACCACAGCTTGGCAATTTCGCTTGAAGTTACAGGAATGTATCTCCAAACTGAGTCGTCATATAGTTGTCAATATCGGTCAGGTGAATTTTATTGATAGTTCTGGTTTGACATCTTTAGTCGCGGGGATGCGTGATGCTGATAAAGTCAAAGGTAGTTTCCGCATCTGTGATGTACATCCAGAAGCAAAACTGGTGTTTGAAGTGACGATGATGGATACGGTCTTTGAAATCTTTGAAACTGAAGAGGAAGCTTTAGAAGGTATACCCCCCAGCATCGCCAGCTAAATTTTGGCGTTGATAAAAAAAGTGCGTCCCAACACAATCAATCTGTTGGGGTGTAGTTTTCTTGTAGTAATTATCAGTAAACAATGTATGGGCGCAAGTTATTATTGATACTAAAAAAAGTGTGTTCCAACAGGATGTGAAACTATTATCCCCTGCCCCCAACTCAAACGGGCATGGTTTGGCGATACCATAGCTTTGGACGTAATCCACTAATATCAAGGTGGGATCTTCCTAGTACAGGTTAGCGTAAATAAACTAACCATTCTCAATCGCTAAAAAGCCTACTCCATATCACTTTTGAGTGGGTGAATGCGTGACTTCACGGCGGTACTAGGTCATAACACACTACAGGCAATTTATATTTATTCACATACATTGAATTTTTCTCGCCGACTTACTTAACACCTGAAGTGGTTATAGCTTGCATGGCAGACCAACTGACATCTGAATTGCCCAATCGCCGACTAACTGGTTTGCCGATTCAACGGTGGCAAATTTGCCTAGAAAAACCAGAAATTGCCCAACAACTGGCTGAATTGACAAATATATCGCCTATTATCAGCCAATTGTTGATAAATCGCGGTATGGAAACAAAAGAACAAGTGCAAGCCTTTTTAGATCCAGAATCTTTAAATTTGCCATCACCACTGTCAGAATTTCCAGATTTAGCGATAAGTTTAGAGCTGTTGGAGTCGGCGATCGCATCAAAAGAAAAAATCGCTATCTGTGGTGATTACGATGCAGATGGCATGACTAGCACAGCTTTATTGTTGCGTAGTCTGCGAACTTTAGGCGCAGATGTTGACTACGCTATCCCCAGCCGAATGCACGAAGGCTACGGCATTAATAAACGCATCGTTGAAGAATTTGAGCAGGAAGGTGTTAAACTAATTCTCACAGTAGATAATGGGATCTCTGCATATGATGCGATCGCTTTTGCCAGAGAACTCAATCTAAAAGTAATTATCACCGATCACCACGACATCCCCCAACAATTACCGCCAGCTAACGCCATCCTCAACCCCAAACTCATAGCGGAATCGTCACCTTATCGCAGTGTTGCTGGTGTTGGCGTTGCCTATATTTTGGCGGTTTCTCTCGCACAAAAACTAGGACAAGCTAAAGGCTTAATTCAGCCGATGCTAGCACTTTTTACATTGGGAACCATTGCAGACTTAGCCCCATTGGTAGGGGTCAACCGTCGATGGGTGAAACGTGGTTTACAACAGTTACCTAAATCTAAGTTAGCGGGAGTGCAAGCGTTAATTCAAGTAGCAGGAGTGGGAGCAGGGGACAAGGAGACAAGGGGAGTGGGGGACGAAGGAATTCATAACTCCTCATTCCTAAATCCTAACTCCCGTAGAGACGTTCCGGCGGAAGGTCTCTACCCAAATACAGACGTTCCGGCGGAAGGTCTCTACCCAAATACAGACGTTCCGGCGGAAGGTCTCTACCCAAATACAGACGTTCCGGCGGAAGGTCTCTACCCAAATACAGACGTTCCGGCGGAACGTCTCTACCCAAATACAGAGGTTCCCCCGGAAGGTCTCTACCCAAATACAGAGGTTCCCCCGGAAGGTCTCTACCCAAATACAGAGGTTCCGGCGGAACGTCTCTACCCAACTCGTAACTCCTCAAATCCCAAATCTCTCAAACCTGAGGATATCGGGTTTCGCTTGGGTCCGCGAATTAATGCGATTGGTCGGATTGGTGATCCGCAAATTGTGATAGACTTGCTGACAACTGATGATATGGGGATAGCGCTGGCAAGAGCGATGCAGTGCGAAGCGATTAATAAGCAACGACAGCAAATGTGCTCAGAAATTGAATTGGAAGCGATCGCCATTGTCGAAGCTGAATTTATCTCATCATTACAGCAAAACCGGGTATTAGTTGTTGTAAAATCAAATTGGCATCATGGCGTGATTGGTATTGTCGCCTCTCGCTTGGTGGAACGCTACGGTGTGCCTGTGTTCATCGCCACTTATGAGGATGAAACACACATTCGTGGTTCTGCACGCGGAATTCCAGAGTTTAATGTGTTTGCAGCTTTGGAATATTGTCATGACTTGCTTGGCAAATATGGTGGACACAAAGCAGCTGGAGGATTTTCTTTCCCAGCAGAGAATTTGCCAGCATTGCGATCGCTATTATGTGAGTTTGCCAATAAATCTTTAGCACTTGAGCATATCAAACCATTAATCAAAATTGATGCCAAAGCAAACCTGAATGAAATCAAATCTCAACTTTATCAACAGCTTAATGTCCTTCATCCCTGCGGTATCGACAACCCCGATCCGGTATTCTGGACGCCTGATGTCCAAGTAATTGAGCAAAAAATTGTTGGCAAAGGTCACATTAAATTGACAGTGGCACAAATTATCGACAATCGACAATTTAAAATTAAAGCGATCGCTTGGCGTTGGGGTGACTACTTTCCCTTACCCTCAAAAGTAGATATCGCTTACAAGTTACGCGAAAATAACTTTAATGGCAGCACCACTATCGAGTTAGAATTAACAGGTGTCAGACTAGCAAAACAGTCTCACCTGTCTTTCACTTCAACATCTACGCCATCAAAAAGCACCTTTGAGTATAACCAACGCCACTATAGCTGTGGTATATATCAAAATGGTGAGTTACCAGAATTAAGAATTAAAAACTCTGAAGGTAAAGTTCTCGCTGTTCAGCCAGGACAATCTAACGCTCTTTTAGGAACCAATCGCCAAGATGCTAAAATAGTTGATATTTCTCAACCGCAGTATGACGGCATTATCCAAGCTGCTCTAAAGGCTTTAAAATCAGTTAAAAGTTAGGAGTAGAGACGTTCCGTCGGAACGTCTCTAGCTCATTCACAAATCTTAAAGGTTGCCGTTGCGAAATGCTAACAAAAATATAACTACTGGTCCAGCTATCATAATTAGCCCAACTGAAACTAGCTGAAATATAACTTCCCAATGGATATTCGATAAAGCGTCAAACATTATTGCCTCCGGTTGAATTCAATATTGATCTAAAAAAATTAAATAAATCAAATGCAAAGCCCGAAAACGATCATATCCGGCGATCGCGCACTAAATTTAATTTACTTAACAAAATTATAAGAAAAAACATAAACTGGGCATTGTCTACGCATTTCGTCGTACAGACGTTCCGCCGATCGTACAGACGTTCCGCCGGAACGTCTCTACCGCTCTTTCTAATCAAGGTGGAAAAAATGGCAACTTGGGTATGTATAAAGCAATGTGGAGCCTGCTGTCATCTAGACCCAGCAGAGCGTCCAGACTTAGAAGAGTATTTATTACCAGAGGAACTGGAACTCTATCTAAGTATGGTTGGTGAGGGTGGATGGTGCGTTAATTTTGACCATACCACGAGAGAGTGCCGCATTTACGCAAATCGTCCTCGTTTCTGCCGTGTCGAAACAGAGGTTTTTCAGGATATGTATGGTATTGAGCCAGAGGAACTGAATGATTTTGCCATTGATTGCTGTCGGCAACAGATAGAGGGAGTTTATGGCGATCGCAGTCTGGAAATACTGCGTTTTGATTCTTCTGTTGGTTTATCATGATAAACTGGGAAAATGAGAAGAATATGAAAATCCCTCAATCTAGGACTACTGCTTGTGAAACTTGATGAGCCTTTGAGCCTTTCTGCCATATCTCCAATTGAAAGCGAGACAGAACTAATCAATAGTAGTGAAGGCGACTCAGTAAATATTGCTACTGAGCAAGTTAAGCCTGTGGATGCTGATTTTGCTGAAAAGCCAGAGTCAGCCCTAGTAACCTTCGGCACTACGTTTATCACAATATTTCTGGCGGAAATTGGCGATAAAACACAGCTATCAACTTTATTGATGAGCGCTCAATCCCATTCCCCGTGGGTGGTATTTATGGGATCTGCGGCTGCTTTGATTACCACAAGTTTATTAGGTGTACTCTTGGGTAGTTGGATAAGTAGCCGACTTTCTCCGAAAACCGTGGAAAAAGCTGCTGGGGTGATGTTGTTGCTGATTTCTATAATGCTGTTTTGGGATGTGGTTATTGGTTATTAGTTATTGGTTATTGGATAGTTGAACAATTAACAAAGGATAAAATTAATGGATTGGCATCTTTTAGGGTTAAGTTTTATTACAGTTTTTTTATCAGAATTAGGTGATAAAAGCCAGTTAGCAGCGATCGCGCTTTCAGGTCGTTGTCAATCGAAGCGTGCTGTGTTCTTTGGCACAGCGGGTGCGTTGCTACTAACTAGCTTGTTAGGAGCGCTGGCGGGGGGAACTGTGGCAGAATTATTACCCACACGTATATTAAAAGCGATCGCTGCTGTGGGATTTGGGATACTAGCTCTACGTTTGTTGTTACCCAATAATGAAGCATCCCCAGATTCTGAATAAGCACCCTAACTACAACAGACATAGAAAGTGGAAATTAATTATGCATTAGAATCTCCGAAAATGAATGTAGAGACGTAGCACTGCTACGTCTCTATAAGGGTTTCAGGCAACGCATAATTAATTTCTGGAGATGTCTATTGCCCAAAATCCTTGTAGAGACGTAGCATTGCTACGTCTCCACGTCTATGTCTAATAAAACAATTGCCTACCAGTGATTATCAGTCTGGTAGGCAAATTTTAGAAATGCGCGATTCGTAGTTGCAATTAAACTTCTCTATAGCAGCGACTTAAAAGCGTCCCCGCAGCCAATAACTTCACGGCTTCCAGCATCCAGTAACCACCGTGTAACAAATTCATTCCCGTTGGAATTGTAGTAGCTGTTTCAAACAAATTCAGTTGAACTCCAATTGCAGACATTTGCGGAGTTAAGAAATAAGTTTCAACCAAAGATACAGCTAGTAGCAATACTGCTAAAACTAGAGTACCACCACGCCAGCTATGAGTTTTGTTCATAGCCAAAATACCAGTCAATATTATGCCAGCAGACAATAATTCAATGCGATTAAAATTCCAGAATATTGCATAGCCTGCTGTGGCAAAACTCGCTTGAGTCATCATGCCGGAAAAATAAAGACTAGGCATAATTACCCAATCTAAAACTAGACTAGCACTGAGCCAGAAGCCTAAAGTCAAGATGACAGCGGTTTGCCAAATCGGGCGCTTGAATTCAACGTTAGAAATAGCATTCATAAGAATAATTGCCTGTATTTAATTTCTAGTTTGTCGCCTAAATAGTTACTTTGACAAGCAATCTCAATTATCTTTAACAATATATTTGTTACTTTTTTTGGTTCTTTTCTGAGAAATTTAACCTAAGTTTACAAAAGCTCACAAATGAAAATAATTGTTGCTATTTGATGGTAATCTAGCAATAGATATAGACGTAAAAAAAATGTAGAGACGTAGCACTGCTACGTCTCTCTACAGCACTGCTACGTCTCTCTACAAGGTTTCTGGATAAGGCATATTTAACATTTTGAAGCGTGTTTTGTGTGAATAAAGCAACACATATAGTAATTTTATTTAGCAGCGCAATTGCTTGCACAATCGGAATTGGCGGATATAGCGATCGCGTAACTCAAGCAATCCAATTGCGAGATGGTACAGTATATTTTGCTCAACCGCCGAGCCTGACTTATACAGGGACTACATATAACGACGTTTATGTGTCAGGCGCGACATATTATTTTACAGTCAGCTTGCCAGATAATGCTGGCGAACCTTTACAAAAAATAACTATTAACCAGCATGAAGGAATAGATGACATCGAGTTTGAACTCAAAAAAAGTTACGCATTTGAAGGTACGCGTTCTAAGGAAGGACAGAAGTTGCAACTGACAGACATTAGCAGAGATAAAAAGACAATATCGCTAACATTTAACCCGCCAGTGTCTCCAGGTAAAACCATTACAATAGGTTTGAAACCAGTGCAAAATCCGATAGTTAGCGGTGTTTATCTATTTGGAGTCACAGCTTTTCCGGCAGGTGAGAAATCACACGGGCAATTTCTCGGCTATGGAAGGCTACAATTTTACAGTCACAGTTTTGACTCTGGATTGTTCCATCGTCCTTGATTTTAACTCGTAGTGAGCGCTGTACTCGCTCAAATCTAAGTACACGTCACCGCAAAAAAGGGTCGCTATGGTTTGGCTATCTTTTTATGCCTGAGCAGTAAACTAGAATTATGACTGCTGCTTAACCTATGTGGAATTTTCAGCTATGAGCTATCGAGACATTATCAGCATCGAACCAGGTAAGCGTGGTGGTAAACCTTGTATTCGAGGAATGAGAATCACAGTTTATGACGTGTTGGAGTACCTCGCAGCAGGAATGTCTCACCAAGAAATTCTTGAGGATTTCCCCTATTTGACCGAAGATGACATTCGCGCTTGTCTTAGTACAGCGATCGCAAAGAACGAGCGCGTTTTTTAACGCAAAGGAACGCGGAGGTAAGCGCAGAGTAACGCAGAGTTTTTTTAAGAGGATTCGCTACGAAAAAAGCGAGTACAAGTTACTTATCCTTAAAAGTCCAGACACCTTCATCCCAATCTGCATCAGATGGAGGTTGGTGCAACCAGTGCTGACAACGCCGTACATGTAACATAGCAGCTTGGTCAAGTTTGTCAACTTGCAAAACTTTAGAAAACTCAGCTTCAGCCTTTTTAAAGTCGCGATTTAAATAATACTCTCGTGCTTTATGATAATACTCAATTATTTGTAATTTTTCGCTCTTGAGAGAATCAGAAGACAAACCGATTAATTCATAAATTGCAACTGGCTCATTTCTACCTTTAACACGAATGTAATCTAGTTCTCTAGCCCAGACTTTATCTTGGCATGGTTTATAAGTGTTATCACTAAGAATAATATCGCAACCATAATATTTGCTAACACTTTCCAATCGAGAACCAAGGTTAACACCGTCACCGATCGCTGTAAATTCCATCCGCTTGCTAGAACCAATATTACCACTAATTACAATATCCGAATTGATACCAATACCAATCTTGATTCTGGGCTTACTAGCTGCGTAACGACGGGCATTAAATTCTTTTAAGCGATCGCGCATTTCTAAAGATGTCTGCACCGCCATCCAAGCGTGTTCTTCTAGGGGTAAGGGAGAACCAAACACTGCCATAATTGCATCGCCGATATATTTATCAAGAGTGCCTTTATGTTTGAAAATCGCCTCTACCATCGATTCAAAATATTCATTGAGCATACTTACCACTTCTTCCGCTTCCAGGTTTTCAGTTAAAGTGGTGTAGCCGCGAATATCAGAAAACAAAATCGAAACTTCTTTGCGATCGCCACCTAATTTAGCGTCATCCAATTTCAGCAATTCTTCAGCTAATTCCTGAGTCATGTAGCGATACATTGTACTCTTGAGGCGTTTTTCATCGCTGATATCTTCCATGACAATTAATGCACCACGAACTTGCTGATTATCGCTAACATCAGCAATTGTATTTATTGATAAATTAATACTGTGTGGTTTTATTTGATCGGCAATGAGTGTGCGATCGGGATAATATTGTTGACTGCATTTGAGGTTAGCTGCATTTAAAGCATCATTACACCACTTGCTAAAGTCACCTTCTTTGATGCGGATGATATCAGTAATTAATTTACCTTCTAAACGGTCATTTACGTCCAGCCCTAACAAGCGTTTTGCACTTTCATTCGCGGCAATAATTAACCCAGTTTTATCAGTAGAAACTACACCATTAGAAAGACTGCGTAAAATGTCGCGTTGCATTTGTTCTTGTTGTTTAATTGTGGCAAACAACTGAGCATTTTGTAATGCAACTCCCGCTTGAATATTAAAAGCTTCCATAAACTCTTCATCGTTGCTGTCAAAACTAGCTTGGAAGCATTCAGGCGCTTGGGGCCACAAATTCGGGTTATAATTGGGAAAATTCCCTGACTTTTTTTTATTCACTAGCTGGGTAACACCAATCAATTCTTGATCGGCGTTAAACACTGGCATACAAAGTAAGCTACATGTGCGATAGCCATTTTCCTTGTCCATATTTCTTGCCGTATCAGAGTCAGGATCGTCATATAAATCAAACATGATATTTACCGTTTTCCCAGATTCTGCTAATTTGCCAGCAAAGCCTTTGCCGATTGGGATTCGCAACTCTTTGGTAGAATTATCATCTTGAGTAATTTTCGTCCACAATTCATGACGATCGCGATCTATTAACCATAGAGTACTGCGATCGGCGTTCATTAGTTCCTTCGCTTCGTCCATCACTCGTTTTAAAGTCTCTTCTAAGTCGAGATTGCTTTGAGAAAGAGACTTAATCGCTTTCATCAACGCTGCTGCTGCTCTTTGTTTTTGGGTTGCGACATAAAAAGAGCGTGATGATTCTAAAATTAGGCGAATTGAAGGCGCAAATTCCTGAAATAATTGTTCGTCAGCGCTAGTAAAGCCCCTAATATCAATTCGCTCGAAAATAGGAGCATGTGGATTATCAGAAGATAGTAATTTATTCAGTAATTGTACTACTGCTACTAATTGCCCTTGTTCGTTTAATAGCGGCAGAGCTAACATTGTGTAAGTGCGGTAGCCGGTTCTTTTTTCTTGTTCTTGGGCAAATACCGATCGCGAATCTTCATAAAAATCATAAGGGATATTAATCACTCTTTTATACATAGCGACTTCACCTGCAATCCCTTTATTAGCTGGAATGCGAATTTCTAGAGAGCGATCGCCTTCCCCTTCTGCTAAAATTGACCAAAGTTCTTGTTTTTCTTCATCTAATAAAAATATCGTCGTTCGGTCTGCTCCTAGTAATTCCCCTGTCTTAAGTGTTATCGTGTGTAACATTTCTTGCAAAATAGTTTCAAACCCTTGGGAATCCAACATGGAAAGGGTTTGATTCACAATCAGCAGTTTTTGTTCTACTTCAGTAACAACCTGTTTAAAAGTATCCTGGGTGAGGGGAGCCAGAAAATTAGATATAGTGCCTTTTCTTTTAGCGAGGACACCCACAGAAGTAGAATTTGGCTTTAAATCGTCGTTTTCTGGATTGCAAACCCCAATAATCAAATCAGCGGCTTCCCCGCAAGTAGATTGATACACTGACATAAGTTGTTTTAGATATAAGATTAGATTTAGGAATGTTTATGAATGTCATGGAATGTATGTAAGTGTTGCTGATAGCAACAATCGCTACATCTTATCCACAGTTTAATCTGTTGTTGAGCTAGCGTCATCAAGCTGGGGAAGGGTTGGGGAAGGGTAAGTGTGAAATTATGTACGCGATCGCCCTACTGATCGCCAAAAACGCATAAAATTCCCAAATCTGCCATAGCTGCGAGGTGCGTATGAATTGGATTAAGGTATTGACTCAAGATGAACTACCCCCTAATGAGCGAAAAGTTGTTAAAGTTGAACAACGCGCTATTCTACTGCTTCACCATGACAACCAAATATACGCAATAGAAAATTCCTGTCCGCACTTGGGATTACCGATGCGAAAGGGCAAACTAACAGAAGATGGAGCGATTATTTGTCCTTTTCACCGTAGCGCCTTCGACTTAGGTACCGGTAATATTAAGGAATGGAGTCCTTTTCCCCCCGTTATTGGCAACGTGTTGGGAATGATATCCAAAGAAAAACCACTAGCTGTTTTTCCTACCCGTGTAGATGAAGGTAGTATTTGGGTAGGATTATAATAACCTCTCAGTTAAGCCCAAAATACCAGTGTAGAGACGCGAAATTTCGCGTCTCTACAGGTAAAACAACTTATGAGCAGAGAACTTCTGTCTAGGGAATGATTTGGCTAGGGAGGCAAATGAAGTATTAATTAGGATGCTAAATCAAAATGAAGATTGTATTCTATGAAACGGAATTATTTGATGAAACAGCTTTCGACTGTGGGACGCTTTCTAGCTACAACTGTGCTTTGTGTGTCAGCAATCGCCTTGGTTTGGAACTTTTCGTTTCCCTTGAACACCGCAGCAATGGCTTCACCTGCTGCAACAGCGATCGCTTCCGCAGACGTAGGTGATCAAGTTCAAGATAAAGCCAGTAAAGATGCTGGACGAGCCAAGAATTTCATCCGAGATACGGCAGACAAGGTTAAGGAAACTGCAAATAAAAATGCTGATAAAGTTGACCAAGCAACGGATGACAATGGTAGCTTTGTAGAGCGCAAAGCAAAAAGAGATGCGGCTACAATTAGGAAAAGAGCAAATGAAGATGCTGCTCGTACTGAAAAAGCAGTAGACAAGGCAAAGAATGTCGTTGAAAGCACCGTTGATAAGATCAAGGATGCTTTTGGCAAATAGAGAATAGATACACATCCTTGATCGTAAGCAGATACAAAACAACGCGCCTAGCTTGAAAATAGGTTATACGTTCAAGAACGCTTACATCAATAGACATCTTCAGAAAAGACGTAAAGACGTTCCACTGGAACGTCTTTACAAGGGTTTCGGACAACACCTAATTAATTGGTGGAGATGTCTAATGAATCAAGTTAAATTCTTCAGACTGCGATCGCATTGTTTCAATCAATCGAACTGAGCGATCGCAGCATTCGGACTCTCAAGAATTTCGATAACGTCAAAGAATCTCAAATCCTTCAACTGTGATTATTTGAATTATCCTGGTGACATGACTCCGACCTAAAGGTACGGAGCTTCTAAACTTCACAATTTAGACTTTCTGGTTACTTCCATTACTGGTGTTTCACCCACTACCTAGATATGCAGTTTGACTACATATCCCCGGCGCTCTGATTGCCCAGACACTTTCGATTCCCGACTGCCCATCGGTACTACACCGTTTGCAACCTCTGCCCGGACACCACGCATTTTTAGTGCGTGTTCGGTTGAGTCAAGTTGCCCGTCGGCTTTGCGGTATATACATTGTACCACGCAAAGCCGGGAAACGAAGCACGGGGTTTTCAACCCATTTTTCTGATAATTAATCTTGAGACTCTTCGGGAATTGCTTCTGATTCGCTTTCTGGCTCTATAATGACTTTGGGCTGAGGTTTGACAGGTTTGGGACCCCGTGCTAGGGCTGGATTAGCCGATTGCCTGGATTCATCCCCAAATGCCGCTTTTTTGCCTTTACCCTCCGAACGCTCACCACCTCGTTTTGAGCTTTTGGGATTGGGTTGAGCAGTCGGCATAGAATCCGACTTTTCTGGCTTACTGTCAGTATCAGAAGAAGGCTGACGTTCCGATTTTTTGATTGGACGTTCTACCATTGTTAATTTTTGTTAATTGACTTGTCTAGTATATCGTCTTGGCAATTTTCAAAGTTGCGATCGCTTCTCATATTTCAATCCCCTTGTCCGGTTTCATTTTGCCCCGACTTCGAGAGAGAAATGGGGGGGGATATTTTAGTTTCATTTTCCGCGATCGCTTTCCAAATCATCAATAACTGTTTGCAAATACCACTCCTCTGACATCCCTGGATAATAATCCTTTTTCTGCTCAATTAGTCGTTGGGCAATTTCCCAATATCCCCCTACCATTCTCAACAAGCGTTGACGCAGTAAATCATCTTTGGCATTTTTGACTTCCGGGGTAGAAAATTGTATTTTTTGTAAGCTATTTAAAACTTGTTGATAATTCTGCCAATCTTCTTTTTCACAAAAGATACTTGCCGCACGCTGATAATCTTCAATCGCGTGTTGCATTTCTTCTAAATGAGTATAGGCGATACCTCGATTATAATAGGCTTGGGCATCCGATGAATTAATTTGTAAGGCTTGGGTGTAATCTTTAATCGCAGCGTAATAGTTGCCCATTCCTCGGTGAGTATTTCCTCTAGCAATATATATTAAAGCATCTTCAGGCTGCATTTCCAGTGCAGAATTATAATCAGCGATGGCACCTTGATGATCTCCTAATTGAGAACGTGCTTTTCCTCGGTTGCGATACACAATGCTAGATTTCAAATTTAGGCGCAGCGCTGAGTTAAAATCAGAAATAGCATCGCGATAATTTCCTTGTTTGCAACGCACCACACCACGACAGCAATAAGCTATACCATCTTGGGGATCGACTTGCAATGCCCAGTTTAAATCATCAATGGCTTGCTGTGTATCTCCTTTTTCTGCCTTTTCTAATAAGGTGCGAAAATATTCCTTTTCAGAAATTATCGGTGCGGGGGTAGAAATTGATGGCTTTTCAACAGGATATTCTTTCGGTTGTAGCTGTTTAATGCTTTCTAAGCATTGACGACATTTTTCTTTGTCACTTTTCTTCAGATATAATTCTGCGGCTTTTTTGAAGTTAGCGATCGCATCATGAATATACCCTTCTTTGCGCCGCACAACTCCCCTTAAATCATAAGCTGCGGCATAATTTACTTCAAGTGCGATCGCTTTATCGACATCCGCAAGGGCACCAGGTAGATTTTTCAGCGTCAACCGTGCTAATGCCCGATAATAATATGCTTCTACATTTTCAGGATCGTGTTTTAGAGTTTCAGTATAATCTGAGACAGCTTGGAGAATTGCTCCTGAGTCATAATATGCTAATCCCCGTTGTCTGTAAGCTTCCGCAAAGTAAGGATCTTCTTGCAAAGCACGGGTAAATTCCTCAATCGCTTTCGTGTAGTCTTTTTGCCGAGCTAGTTCTAATCCTTTATTGTAAAATTCATTATTCATGGCGTTTATTTACTTTACTCACTTATTTAATTGTAGTAAGCACGAAGAGTGCTTATTTTGAGCAATAAATTGCTCACTACGATTTTTTTCAATATTTTATCAAAATGAAAATTAGAACTATCACAACTGGTATATCACTTTCATCTTTCCCAGAAATCGAAAAAATTAAACAAGCAACTGACTTTAATCAGCAAGCAAAGCTAATAATTGAAGAACAGGGATATGAAGTACAAACAACGAGAATAGCGACTAATTCTTGGGAAGAATATCTACATGGTTTATCAAAACATCAAATTATCAATCAAGTTAAAATAATCGAAGAAGTTTGCCAAAACTTGAATATCAAATTTTTCAGTCTTGGTTACGCAAGTCAACCGTCAACCATCGCTCTAATTCCAGATATTCTCAAAAATACATCGATTTTATATACTTCCAGTAAAATCGGCGATACTCCAAAGGAGTCGCTCCGCGAACGCACTTCTGGGATAAACTTTGTAAACGCTAGAGAATCGGCTAAAGTTATTCAGCGAATTTCTCAAGAAACTCAAGATGGTTATGGTAACTTTAATTTTTGCGCTTGGGCAAATTGTCAATCAGGAATCCCATTTTTTCCAACTGCGTATCATCAAGGTGAAACGTCTTTCGCTATCGGATTAGAATTATGCGACTTGGTAATGCAAGCTTTTTCTGATGCTGATGATATTATTGATGCGGAAGAAAAGCTGAAGTTGATTTTAGATAAAGAATTAAGTAAAATTGAAGCGATCGCTCAAAAAATATCCGCTAAACTTGCTATGGAATATAAAGGAATTGACACCTCTCTTGCACCATCTTTAGGTAAAAAAGAAAGTATCGCTTTTGCTTATGAAAAAATCATGGATGGGAAGTTTGGAAATCAAGGAACTTTGGCAATATCAGGAATGCTAACTCGTGTTTTGAAAAGCGTATCTGTAAAAACTTGCGGCTATTCTGGGTTAATGCTTTCGGTTTGTGAAGATGTCGGTTTAGCGGCAAGAGCTAACGAACAAACTTACAATCTCACAAATTTATTAGCTTATTCTGCCGTTTGTGGTTGCGGACTTGATACAGTTCCGATTCCTGGTAATATAACAATAGAAAAGATTACGGCAATATTAATTGATATGGCGACTTTGGCGATAAAGTTAGATAAACCACTTTCAGCAAGATTGTTTCCGATTCCTGGGAAAAATGCTGGAGAAATGACTGCATTTGATTCGCCGTATTTGGTAGATTGTAGAATATTTAATGTTGAATGATAATTGGATTAATAGGACTTACGCAAGTGTCACATACAGCAGCCTATCGATCTAATCGAATACACACAAAGACGTAGCAGTGCTACGTCTCTACAAGGAGAGGGGTTTTATATATGTAGTTCATTTTATTGTTTACGAAGGGTAAAAGGGGTTTCAACTCTCACTACGAATCGGAATTATTTTACGTTTCATTTACTGCTCATGAGTTATTTAATTCCGGATACGGCACTTTCAATAGCTGGATTAACTAATTATATTCAGCTATTATTAGAGCAAGATCATCAACTGCGGCAAGTTTGGGTAACTGGTGAAGTTTCCAGCGCAAATCAACATCGCAGTGGGTTATTTTTTACTTTACAAGATCCAGATGGCAGCGCCGCAATTAAATGTGTTGTGTGGAATAGTCAATTAACAAAATTGGCACAGATACCAATTCGTGGTGAACAGATAATTATTTTGGGAAATATTCGAGTTTATCCGCAAAGAGGAGAATATCAACTTACAGTTTGGCAGGTTTTGCCTGCTGGTTTAGGTTTACAAGCGTTGCGCTATCAACAATTAAAAAATCGCTTGCAAGAGGAAGGTTTGTTTGATTTAGAAAGAAAGCGATCGCTTCCAATTCATCCCCGAATTATCGCTGTTGTCACTTCACCTACTGCTGCTGCTTGGGGTGATATTCAAAAAACACTTAAGCAACGATATCCCGGTTTACACGTCTTATTTTCGCCGGCAACGGTACAAGGTGAACAAGCACCAACATCTATTGTAAAGGCGATCGCCCGCGTAGAACGAGATAATCGCGCCCAAGTGTTAATTTTATCGCGGGGAGGTGGCGCAGTTGAGGAATTAGCCTGTTTTAATGATGAAAGGGTAGTGCGGGCAGTTGCTGAGTGCCCAATTCCGGTAATTACTGGGATTGGTCATCAAAGAGATGAATCTTTGGTAGATTTAACTGCGGATGCTTGCGTACATACTCCCACAGCAGCGGCAGAATTGGTTGTGCCGGCACTCGCCCAGTTGTATACTGAACATCAAGAGCGAATTGCAGTTTTACACGACACGATGCGAATTAGAATGCAAACTGCGGGAAATAAATTGCAAGGAATGCGCGATCGCTTGCATCGTTTGCGTTTAGATCGACAATTACAGCAAGAGGTAGAAAAGCTAAGTTGGAAGCGTCAGCAATTAATCCAAGTAACTACAGGCAGATTGCAGAAAACAACCCAACATGTAGAATTGTTGCGGCAAAAGTTGACAACTCTCGACCCCCAGGCAGTTTTACAGCGTGGCTATGCTGTGGTAAAAAAAGAAAATGGGGCGATCGCTCGTTCTGCAACTGAGTTAGAAGTAGGACAAGAATTATCGATTCAGTTAGCGCAAGGGAAACTTAAAGTGAAAATTACCGAAGTTGATGGTTAAACGTAAAACTGCTTCTACGAACGAGATGGATGGGGGAAATTATGAAGCGAAAGTTGCCGAAATCGAAACAATTATCACTCGCATAGAAGCGGGTGAATTACAATTAGAAGAAGTATTTGAACAATTTGCCGCAGCAGTAGAATATTTACGTCAGTGCGAAACTTTCCTCCAACAGCGACAACAGCAAGTAAACTTATTAATTGAAACTTTAAATGACGAATCATAAAATTTATTTTCGTAGTGAGCGGTAAACCGCTCATATCAAGCATTAAAACCCTGACAAAGTACAGGATTTCACAACTTCCTGGTGAATTCTCCGCGTCACGAGTGCGTTTAAATTTTAATCCTTAATTCCCCACGATACATAGGGTGCGAGATTGACAACGGATCGCTTCGGACATAAATATTACGTAACTACTTACTGGAAGTAATTAATACCAATCAACCAGAACTTTGCCTTATAATAGAAATCGATTAAGCACATTTGCATTAAGGAGAATCAAAATGGCACTTAGCGATGATTTGTTAAACCCAAATAAAAAGGATATACTTGTAGCTGACTGCACAAAGTTGCTCGATACACAAGTTGCTAACATGGGAGGGGTTTCGGGTCTAGGCTTGAAAGCAGCCTACTCTGTTGTCAAGGGAATTAGACCAACTTATTGCAACGATGCGATTGAGGGGCTTTTGCCACAATCTTTAAATGCACTTGATCCTATTTGGAGTGAGGGTATACAAGCGGGCAATCCTGTCGGACACCTAACTCAAAACCGCGATCGCGCAGCAAACGCATTACTCGCCATCACTGATGCTAAGATCGACAAAAGCAATAACACGATTGTGCGAGGAGCATATAGTAAACTCCGCAACTCAGCGAAGAAACACGTCGAAGACGCAATACCAGGTTTAGCCAAGATAATCGATAACCACACTAAATAGATACGCATCAGGGTGTATTCATCATAATTGTAATCCATCACAGGGCGATCAATTACAATAAAATCCATATTCCGCACTTCAAGATGTAGTAGATTGATATTCAAGAATTGTTTCTAAATAGTGGTCAATTATTAAGTATTAATACTGGATAATCATTGGTAATTTGTATCTAACCATCATTAGCCAAATCCTGGAAATCTATGTATATTACACAATGAAGTGCAGAATGTGCGATAAAACGAAACTCTTGTGTTTCCAAGGATTATATCATGTCCGGTAGATTACATATGATGTAGAGACGTAGCAATGCTACGTCTCTACATCTTTTCTGGAGATGTCTATTAATAAAAACATTGCAACCGTCGTAGAGACGTTCCGTCGGAACGTCTTTACAAAAGTAAGTAATTTACCGGAGATGATATAATATAACTAATCTAATTCTCGACGTCCTTCCAAAGCTCTTGCCAGCGTCACTTCATCAGCATATTCCAAATCGCCACCTACAGGCAAACCAAAAGCAATCCGTGTTACTTTGGTAAATGGCTTGATTAATTGACCAATATATAGTGTGGTAGTTTCTCCTTCGATACTCTGACTAATTGCTAGAATAACTTCTTTGGGTTTATCTTTACTTACCCGTCGCACCAAAGCTTGTAGAGTTAACTGTTCTGGACCAATTCCATCTATGGGAGAAATTACCCCACCTAAGACATGATACTTGCCTTTGTACTCGCGGGTTTTTTCTAGTGCAATCAAATCGCGAGAATCGGCAACCACACAGATAGTGCTGTTGTCACGGTTAGGGTTGCGGCAGATTTCACAAACAGGTTCAGAAGATAAGTGAAAGCAGACAGAACACAAACCTATCTGTTTTTTTGCCTCAATTAAAGCTTGTGCTAAATCTTCTACTTCTGATTCTGGACGCTTCAAGATGTGCAGCGCTAAACGTTGGGCAGTTTTTGGACCCACACCTGGCAAACGTTGCAATTGTTCAATTAACCGTGCTAAAGGACGTGCGTAAACCGTTGTCTTATCTCCACTATTTTCCTACTATTACTATAATGACATTTTTGGGGACTTTGGCTCCACATTTTTTCCGCCCTTGATTAGACGTAGCACTTGGTAGTCTCTACATTAGACATCGACCGAATTTAATTATGCGTTACCCGAAACCCTTGTAGAGACGTTCCGCCGGAACGTCTTTACGTATGAATCTGGAGATGTCTATTCATTTTCACCTTTGATTAGACGTAGCACTTGGTAGTCTCTACATTCATTTTCACTTTGTATGTCGCCAAAGTATATGGACGCAGTTGGATCAAATATGTAGGATAAGACTTAATTTAATCAGGCATAATTGTTTGGTGAAGATTGGCGCCACTAAAGTTAGCTCCTCTAATTTTAGCGCCTTTGAGGTTAGCACCTTTGAGGTTAGCGCCTGCGAAGTTCGCACTATTTAAGTTAGTCCATCTCAAGTTAGCTTTGCTCAAGTCAGCTTCACTCAAGTTAGCCTTGCTCAGGTATGCACCAACCAGGTGAGCATAACTTAAATTGGCTTTGTACAAATCAGTTTTATAAAGATAAGCTCCGATTACTTCTGCTTCATAGAGATTTGCTTGGCTTAAGTCAGCTGCAATCAAGTTAGCTTCCACCAGGTTAGCAAAACTCAAGTTAGCTCGACAAAGTTTTACCGCTTCTAAATCAGCACCTCTCAAGTTAGCTTTGCTCAAGTCAGTGCCAATTAAATTAGCATAAGCGATCGCAGCATCTTTCAGATTTGCCTCACTCAAATTAGCTCCAATCAAATTGGCATAACTCAAATCTGCTTGTGTCAGTGTAGCACCGCTCAAGTTAGCAACACTCAAGTTAGCTTCAATCAGGTTTGATTCAATCAAGTTTGCTTTATCAAGGTTAGCGCTACTCAAGTTAGCACCACTGAGGTTTGCTCGCACAAGTAAAGCATTACTCAAATCCACCCTGCTCAAGTTTACCCCTTGAAGGTTTGCACCTCTGAGATTATACCCAGAGAGGTTTGCAGCGCTGATATCTGGTTCAATCTGGGGATTTTTCTTTCTCCACTCAGTCCATGTAACTGCACCTGCTTTCAGTAAAGCTAGATGCTCTCGATTTGCCATGATATTTAATTTTACTCCTGACGCCCACCCTGAAGACTTGTCCGACCAGGGACACTTTCAATCGCTGCTAACGCTCCTTGAGCACCTGCGAGAATATCCCGTTCATGTCCACCTAAGTAAAGCCGTCCAAAACTCCCCACAGCTTGCACCTCAAGAATATTAATCGATGCTGCTTTCTCAGCTTCATTCGCGGCAAGTGCAGCGTAAGCAGCAGGTTCAACTTCTAAAACATACAGCGTTTGCCCAGCTAATAGTAACTGTCCTCGTCGAGTGCGATTAATAAGTTGTGTTTGGTAAGCATCAACATTGCGGATAATCTGGGTGGAAACGACACGGGGTTTCAGACACTCTTCTTTTTTAACTCCTAACATAGCCAAAACCGCTTGACCAGCAGCTCGTGTTTCCCCTTGAGAACCGGAATGAACTTCCAATAAGCCATAGAGTCGTTCAACTACTTGTACTCCCGGACGAACAGAAGCAGATTTGAGTGCGACATCGGTAATTTTATTAATTTCGATACCAGGGGAGACTTCAATCCATAGCGATGTATCTCCTGGTAATGGCAAGAAACCTTGGGCTACTGTTCCTATATATGCTGCGTGTTGAGGTTGCAGGCTGTCTAGAAAGACAAAACTGCGTAGTTCTATTCCCAAAGTTTAGCTCTCCAGTCATCAGAAAAATGGGTATGAAACCCCGTCCTTGTAGGACGGCTTTATATTTGCTCCATTACCGTCTAGGGATTGCTTAATTCGGTGTACTTTTGTGAATCAGTTGCTTTCTAACGGTTTCCGTTCCGGCAAACTGATGAACCCGAAGGGTTTTGTACTTTCAATGGGACAGTTACCATTTCAAATCTCACAATCCTGTACGCATAATGTTTGCTCTTTCGAGCCTCCCTTGCGGGGTGATGTTAGCCTAGACCAGTTATAAGAGCTTGTTTAAGCTTGCAACACTGTTCCATTGACCTTAGAACTGTTTAATCACAAGCGACAGGGCGGGGGACTGGCTGCGTATCCCAAGGTGTCGTGACTCAAATAACGTCTACCCTTCGACAAGCTCAGGGTGGTCGGGTCAGAATGGCTTGTTAGATTTCTCTTTCAAGCGTCAGCATGACGGCTGAGGTTCCTGACATTGCGACGTATATGTGTAACCTTAAACTACCATAAGGCTAGTACAAGACGGCAAGATGACCAAAAAACGAACCGCACTACTATCGCACAGAACACAGAGGAATAAGAGTTTGAGAGAGTTTTTGCGTAAGTCCTGTAGTAGTTTTATTTACGCCGTACTGCTTAAACCACGTCAGCTATTAGATATTTTGTAGAAAAGATGTAGAGACGTAGCACTGCTACGTCTAATCAAGGGTTGTGGACAAGGCATATTTAATTTTCGGAGGTGTCTATTGCCTGCATATGCCCTCATACCCTCAAACTAAAGTCTAGAGCCTTGCGCGTACAAAGCTTACCTAGTGTTTGCTCAAATGTAACGGTAAGTTATAGTTGGTAATTACTTTTGCTCATTAGTTTCATGATTCAAGCGAGTGGTGTAGTTATTTGTCTTGGCTACATTTTCGGGTTGCTATTTACAGCAGTTCCTTTCGGTGGATTTTGGGTGTTGATTTTAGGGATAGTGGGAGCGGTTTTTTTCAGAAGACGCCGCATTAATTCAGCTAAACTGTCTCAGAAAACAGAGAAGCATCCAGGGAAAACAAAGGCTGCACCACCTACTTGGCAAACTAATGCCAAGCCAATCACATGGATAGTTGCTGGCTTAGTTGGGTTACTTGCAAGCTTCTATTTTCAATTGCGTGTACCCCAACCGGGAAAAAATGATATCAGTTTGTTTGTTCCACCAGGAAATAACAACAATCAAGAGCAACTTGTGATTGTTCGAGGGGAGGTGGCAAGTATACCCCGGTTAACTCGCAGTCAACGGGGACAATTTTGGTTGCAAGTCAAGACTCTTGATGAGGTAAAAAATGAAAGTAACTCAGCAGGTATGAGTAAAGGAGCAACAGGTAAATTGTATGTGACTGTGCCTTTACTTCAAGCTACTGGGTTAAGTCCTGGTGAACAAGTTGCAATAACTGGGGTTTTGTATAAACCAAAAGCAGCATCAAATCCTGGTAGTTTCGACTTTCAAAAGTTTCTTAACCAGCAAGGGGCTTTTGCTGGTTTGATTGGAAAGCAGATCAATATTTTAGAAGAAGAAAATAAATGGGGATGGTGGAAAATCGGGGAGCGAATTGTCCAATCGCAAGTTCGTTGGTTAGGTATCCCCGAAGGTCCCCTTGTCAGTGCTATGGTTTTGGGTAGCAAAGCTGTTGATTTGCCTTACGATATTCGCGATTTGTTTGTCCAAGCAGGGTTAGCTCATGCTTTGGCTGCTTCCGGATTTCAAACTTCTCTAATATTAGGTGTGGTGCTGGGGTTGACTAAGCGCACCAAACGTGTAACGCAATTTGTTCTTGGCTCGTTTGCCTTACTTCTTTTCTTGAGTTTAACTGGTTTTCAGCCGTCGGTACTGAGAGCGGTGATTATGGGATTTGCCGCGTTAATTGCTTTGGTATTAAAACGAAAGGTAGTGCAGTTGGGATCATTACTGCTAGCGGCAACGCTGTTGTTGTTGTTTAATCCTTTGTGGATTTGGGATTTAGGATTTCAGTTGAGTTTTTTAGCAACGCTGGGATTGATTGTGACAGTACCACCGTTAACTCAGCGTTTGAATTGGTTGCCTCCTGCGATCGCATCTTTAATTGCTGTTCCCCTAGCGGCGACGATTTGGACTTTACCAGTGCAGCTTTACACATTTGGAGTTGTGCCAATTTATAGCATACTACTAAATATCATTAGCACTCCATTCATTTCTATTATTAGTATTGGTGGGATTATCAGCGCCATACCCGCGTTAATTTTACCAGACGCTGGCGGCGTTTTTGCTGTGGTGTTACATTACCCTACAGATTGGCTAATTAAGTTAGTGGAATTTTTCAGAAATTTGCCAGGAAATTCTCTTGCTGTTGGCACGATATCTATTTGGCAACTGGTGGCAATCTATGCACTAATTACAGCGGTTTGGTTGGTGCGTTGGTGGCAGCAACGGTGGTGGTTTGCAAGTGTGATTGCGGTTGCTTTGGTGTTGATACCAGTTTGGCATTCTGCAAGTAGTTTATTTAGGATTACGGTGCTTGCGGCTGATAGAGAACCAGTTGTGGTGATTCAGAACCAAGGAAGGGTAACGCTGATTAATAGTGGTGATGAAGGTACGGGGCGCTACACAATTGTACCATTTTTGCAACAGCAAGGTGTGAATCAAATTGATTGGGCGATCGCTCTTCATTTCCAAGGCAATAATAGCAATGGTTGGTTGGAGGTGCTGCAACGTTTGCCCATTAAGGTTTTCTATGATTATTCTGCTACCCCAGACAATATATTGGCAAGTCAGGCTATCCAAAAGGAACTACCAAAAAGCAAGGGAATTTATCAGCCTTTGTCCCTCGGTCAAACTGTGAATACTGGTTCGACAGTCGTGCAGTTAATTAATGACCAATTACCCATCTTACAAATGCAAATTCAAAATCAAAGTTGGTTGTTGGTGGGTAATCTCAAGTCAGACGAACTGCGTCAACTTTTGAAGAAGAAAGACTTGCCTCATCCGCAAGTGCTTTGGTGCGCTACTGAATCTTTGAAAGATTTGGTTTTGGCGCTGCAACCACAGATAGCGATCGCACCTAACGCTGACCTTGACCCAAAAATTGTCTCCGAATTGAGTCAAAGCAAGACGAAGCTCTTTTTTACTGGGCGAGATGGAGCAATTCAATGGACTCCCAAAGGTGAGTTTGAGGCGTTTATTCAAGCTTCAGAAAATAGAGCTTCAGTGTTGTGAAAATTCATCAGTTCGTGGTAGTGTAATTACTATAGGCTTAATATGTCTTGTGGAGAGGTGTCCGAGTGGTTGATGGTGACGCACTCGAAATGCGTTTTAGGGAAACCTAACGGGGGTTCAAATCCCCCCCTCTCCGTTGAAAGTTTAGGATAAGCAGTCTCTTCCTCTAATCGAATACACGTAGAGACGTAGCAGTGCTACGTCTCTACAAGGAGAGGGGTTTTATATATGTACTTCCTAAGGAGTAAAATTTTATCACGCTAAGTACAGCATTTGATTAATTTGTCGCTAGTAGAGCATCCTTGACGATTGCCGGATAAATTTTGCCATTAATCATTGAAAACGTCTTCGCAAAACTTGAAAACCTCTATCCGGTGATCGACGATTAAGGTCTACTAGTTAAATTTGGCAATACCCTTGCATTGTGATTGCATCGGGTGACAATGGCATTGCATCGAGTCATATCATGTCCGGTTGATTAACACTAATAAAAGCATCGCAACCGTCGTCAAGACGTTCCGCCGAAACGTCTCTACAGTATGTGTGATTAGCCGGACATGATATGATATCATGTCCAGTTGATTACTTACTAAACGCCAAGAACCCCACCCCGCCAGAGCTACGCTTTGTCTCCCCTCCCCGCCGGCGGGGAGGGGCTGATCGGGGTGGGGTGCAATGACTATGGGAATCATAACTAATTATCCGGACATGATATCACAATGGCATTGCAGTCTTGTTAAATATTTCGCTCTCAAGATTTGCAAAGAGGACACTTTAATTTATCCTAAAAATGGGGAATTTTTGGGGTAAACTAATCCCATAATCCCAGGAGTGGCACAAGTGCGAATATGGTAAATAGAATTGGGCGATTACTCCCGTTGAGTTTTATCAGCTTCTGTTTTTGTGTAGGCATTAGTATCGGAATCTTTGTCCGCTTTGGGCAAGTGCAGCGATCGCAAGCTGCAAGTTCAGAGGAAGCTATACCCCTTTTACCAGGATATGAGCCAGAATACACACCACCGTCAGTTTTTGAGGAGCCTGAATCGGATTATATCACGATTCAGGCTGTGGGGGATGTGATTCCCGGTACTAATTATCCTAATAACAGACTTCCACGCGATCGCAATCAACTAATTCCCAAGTCGGTGCGAGCATACTTGCAAAGAGCCGATTTATTATTTGGCAATCTTGAAACTAGCTTAACTACCTATCCCTATTCTTCTAAAGATATCAATCAAGGACAAACTTTTGCCTTTCGTTCTCCACCAACATATGCAAAGTTGTTTGCTGATGTTGGCTTTGATGTTTTCAATATGGCGAACAACCATGCATTAGACTTTGGTAAAACAGGATTTCGAGATACAGTTAATAATCTTGCCGAAGTTGGCATTGAAACATTAGGTCATAAAAATCAAATTCTTTATAAACAAGTTCGTAATGTCCCGGTAGCGATGATTGGGTTTACTACCTACGATATTTACAACTCAATGCACGATTTAGAAACAGCTAAAGCTCTTGTTGAAGAAGCGAGAACAAATGCCAATTTAGTAATTATTTCCATGCAGGCAGGAGCGGAGGGAACCGGGGCAATGCATGTGAAAAATCAAACAGAATATTTCTATGGAGAAAACCGAGGAAATTCAATGAAGTTTGCTCGCACAATGATTGACGCAGGTGCAGATTTAGTTATCGGACATGGACCTCACGTACCGAGAGCGATGGAAATCTATAAAGGAAAACTCATCGCTTATTCCTTAGGAAACTTTATCGGATACCGGACTTTATCAACAGAAGCCGAAACCGGTTATTCAATGATTTTAGAAGTGAAAATAAACCCTTATGGCGAATTAGTAGGAAGTAAAATTATCCCGGTTCGGATAAATCGGCAGGGAATTCCCCATATAGATCAGCGTTTTACAACTGTCAGTCTTTTACGTTATTTGAATAAGAGTGATTTTCCTGATAAGCCGATAAAGATTAATAAAAAAGGAGAAATTGTCTTAGCGAATATAAAATAACCCAAAATCATTGTAGAGACGCGATACCCTTGCGTCTCTACATACGCAAATACACAATTAAAATATTTAACCGAATCGTATTGGAACGTCTCGACGATGTAGAGACGTAGCAGTGCTACGTCTCTACAATGATTTTGGTATTACGTAAAATCCTGAGTCATATATGAAATCAGTAACGCCAAACTTATGGTTATTACGCTAATATCTATAATGTTTTTTGTCTTTGTGATGAGGACAAAACATCAGCTAAAATACATAAGCCTAACTGCCAACTTTTAACTTTTAATTATGGGTAACACTTTTGGGCATTTATTTCGCGTCACTACTTTTGGTGAGTCTCACGGCGGTGGTGTGGGAGTTATAATTGATGGCTGTCCACCACGGCTAGAAATTTCTGTTGAAGAAATTCAAGTAGAATTAGATAGAAGGCGTCCCGGACAAAGTAAGATTACAACACCTCGCAAAGAAGAAGATAAGTGCGAGATTCTCTCAGGAGTCTTTGAGGGTAAAACTCTGGGAACACCAATCTCAATTTTGGTGCGTAATAAAGACGCTCGTTCTCAAGATTATGACGAAATGCAACAAAAGTATCGCCCTTCTCATGCCGATGCGACGTATGACGCCAAATATGGTATACGTAATTGGCAAGGTGGCGGTAGATCCTCAGCGCGTGAGACAATTGGTAGAGTCGCAGCTGGTGCGATCGCTAAAAAGATTCTTCGTCAAGTCGCTAATGTGGAAGTTATTGGTTACGTCAAGCGCATCAAAGATTTAGAAGGTGCAATTGATGCAAATACCGTCACTTTAGAGCAAGTTGAAAGTAACATCGTCCGCTGTCCCGATGCTGAATGTGCAGAACGGATGATTTCATTAATTGAGGCGATCGCAAGACAAGGTGATTCTATCGGTGGTGTGGTAGAATGTGTAGCGCGAAATGTTCCCAAAGGTTTAGGCGTTCCAGTTTTTGATAAATTAGAAGCAGATATTGCCAAAGGTGTAATGTCTCTCCCCGCTAGTAAAGGTTTTGAAATTGGTTCGGGTTTCGCGGGGACGCTGTTAACTGGAATTGAACATAACGACGAATATTATATTGATGAAAACGGTGAAATTCGCACTGTTACTAATCGTTCTGGAGGAATTCAAGGGGGAATTTCCAACGGCGAAAATATCATTTTACGAGTAGCATTTAAGCCGACAGCTACCATTAGAAAAGAACAGAAAACGGTGACAAATGAGGGTGAAGAAACGCTTTTAGCTGCTAAAGGAAGACACGATCCTTGCGTTTTACCGCGTGCTGTAACGATGGTAGAAGCAATGGTTGCTTTAGTATTGTGCGACCATTTGCTGAGGCAGCAAGGACAGTGTAAGGTTTTGTAGATATTGGTTGCAAAAATATTTCTTTATTTTTGTTAGAGTATAAATCTTCAGATACCTGACTTTTTATAAAAGTCAGGTATCTTGTTTCTCACGAATCCTAAATTGACTGCTATAGTAACAATGATAAATTAAAATAGTTGCATAATCATGGATTTTATTACAATTTTAGGATTAATCGCCGCTTCCTTAACAACATTTTCATTCATCCCGCAAATGATAAAAACATGGCAAAGTAAATCAGCCAAAGATGTTTCATTTGTGATGCTGATTACTTTTAATATCGGCATTTTTTTATGGCTCATCTATGGAATATCTCTACAAGCGTTGCCGATTATTCTTGCCAACGGGGTAACATTATTTTTTAACATCATAATTCTATGGCTTAAAATTAAATATAGATGAAGAAGCCCTAACGACTAGAAGTCGCGGCTACACAAACAAAGTCCGCCTACGCGGACTTCTAAAGAACTCAATAAAGTGGGTTCTGTTTGTGTAGACGCGAATACCATTTGCCATAATTTTTACAAACATTCCCTAAAAAAACAACTGTGACATCATCTGTATTCGCTGCTGAACGCCTTTTATTCACTCCCACAACCCCCGACAACGACGCGATCGCCACAATTTTCGCTTTCCCCAATGAATACACTGTGGGAATCACTAGCTTAGGCTATCAGGTAGTTTGGGCAACTTTGGCAATGCGTGATGATGTGCAAGTGAGTCGCATGTTTACCGACACTCACGAACAACTTCCGAGAAAACCGGAATTAGTCGGCTTTTCGATGTCGTGGGAATTAGATTATGTGAATATTTTAAATCTGCTGGAATCTTTAGAAATTCCGATTACAACATCTACCCGTGATAATAATCATCCGATAGTTTTTGGTGGTGGTCCAGTTCTCACAGCTAACCCCGAACCTTTTGCCGATTTCTTTGATGTAATTCTACTCGGAGATGGTGAAGATTTATTAGGCAATTTTATTAACGCTTACAAAGAAGTTAGAAACGCTTCTAGAAAAATCCAATTAAAAGCACTTGCACAAGTACCAGGAATTTATGTTCCTAGTTTATATGAAGTTGAATATCACACATTAGATGGTGCTATCAAATCAATTCAACCAATTTCTACAGAAATTCCCGCAATAGTGCAGAAGCAAACTTACCGAGGAAATGTTCTCTCAGCTTCAACTGTCGTCACCGAAAAAGCCGCTTGGGAAAATATTTACATGGTGGAAGTGGTGAGAAGTTGCCCAGAAATGTGCCGCTTCTGTTTAGCAAGTTATCTCACTTTACCTTTTAGAACTGCGAGTATCGAAGAATCTTTAATTCCGGCAATCGAAAGAGGTTTAACTGTTACAAATAGGTTAGGATTATTAGGGGCTTCAGTAACTCAGCATCCCGAATTTGCATCGTTACTCGATTATATTAGTCAACCAAAATATGACGATGTACGCTTGAGTATTGCCTCGGTGCGAACTAATACAGTAACTGTCCAATTAGCGCAAACTTTAGCCAAACGAGACACGCGATCGCTTACCATTGCCATAGAAAGCGGTTCGGAAAAATTACGCGAAATCATTAACAAAAAGCTGCATAATGATGAAATCATCCAAGCTGCGGTAAATGCCAAAGCTGGAGGCTTATCTAGTTTAAAACTTTACGGCATGGCAGGAATTCCCGGCGAACAATCAGAGGATTTAGAGCAAACTGTGGCAATGATGCGTGCTATAAAAAAAGCTGCTCCTGGATTGCGGTTAACACTAGGATGTAGCACCTTTGTACCCAAAGCACACACACCTTTTCAATGGTTTGGAGTAAATCCCCAAGCTGAGAAGCGGTTGCAATTTTTACAAAAACAACTAAAACCACAGGGAATAGATTTTCGCCCAGAAAGTTACAATTGGTCAATAATTCAAGCTTTGTTGTCACGAGGCGATCGCCGACTTTCTCCGCTTTTACAATTAACTCGTAACTTTGGCGATTCTTTGGGTAGTTACAAACGTGCTTTCAAACAACTCAAAGGACAAATTCCCGACTTAGATTTTTACGTTCACGCCGACTGGTCAACCGAACAAATATTACCCTGGAGTCACTTGCAAGGACCTCTACCACAGTCTACACTAATTAAACACCTGGCTGATGCCACCAGTAAATTTAACTCGCCTACAAAGGAATTACAGCCATTAAATTTATAATTTTTTCAACGTTGCTGAATTAAGACATGAAATTCCTAACTCATCAGACATAGGCGTAGAAACTAATTATGCGTTGCCCGAAACCCTTGATAGACGTAGCATTGCTACGTCTCTACGTATGACTCTGGAGATGTCTATCGTAAAGACGTTCCGGCGGAACGTCTCTACCATCAGGAAAAATTTTGAAATTAAAATGCAAACAACTATCGTAAAGACGTTCCGACGGAACGTCTCTACCATCAGGAAAAATTTTGAAATTAAAATGCAAACAACTATCGTAAAGACGTTCCGACGGAACGTCTCTACCGTCAGGAAAAATTTTGAAATTAAAATGCAAACAACTATCGTAAAGACGTTCCGACGGAACGTCTCTACCGTCAGGAAAAATTTTGAAATTAAAATGCAAACAACTATCGTAAAGACGTTCCGACGGAACGTCTCTACCATCAGGAAAAATTTTGAAATTAAAATGCAAACAACATCTGAATTTTACTGCGCTTATTGCGGGGAACCAAACGTAACCTTTGTAGACTTGAGTGCAGGAGGACAGCAATCTTATATAGAAGATTGTCAAGTTTGCTGTCGTCCAAACATTCTATATCTGCGGGTGGATGAAGAAACTTTAGATATAGAAATTGATACAGAATATGAAGGTTGAATTTTAGGTTTTTCTGTCAATGCTTCACTTTAAACATTCTTCAGTAATTAATGCACCGGTAGAAGTTGTTTGGAAATTTCACGAAAGACCAGATATTTTACAACTTCTTACCCCACCTTGGCAACCAGTACAAGTGATGCGTCGCGAGGGGGGACTTGACGTTGGTGCGATTACCGAATTTCGGCTTTTCTTGGGATTATTACCTTTAACTTGGTTAGCGCGTCACACCGAATGTGAAGAATATCGTCTATTTACCGACGAACAGATATCAGGTCCATTTGAATCTTGGGTGCATCGACATGAATTTGAACCAGAAAATGGCAAAACTAAATTAACTGATGCGATCGCCTTTTCAATGCCAGGTGGCGATTCTGTAGAATTTTTCAGCGGTTGGCTAGTGCAAGCACAACTAGAAGCAATGTTTCGCTACCGTCATTATGTAACTAAACGAGAGTGCGAGTCAAGTTAAGAGAATACACTTAACAGTAAAATCACGCAAAAATAACTTTCATTAAAGAATATATGAGCGCTCAGGATATTTACTTGTCCTGAGCTTCTTTTTTTACGATAATAAAAATACTTTTTCTACCGTTAAATTACTGAATTAAACTATTTGTGGCGACAGTGATTTTACTGATTCAAATTTGAGAAACATGAAATTTTTACAAACAGGGTTCAACTACAAAGATACTTTAAAGTTAGCTTTGCTGAGTGCAACTTCATTATTTTTACTTACACCGTCAGTAAAAGCCGTACCTACAAACAACTCACAACAATTAAATCCACAGCCACAAATTTGTCCATTGGCAAAATTACTACCCAAACGCAGTTTCGATACAACTAAATATTCTGTGTATATTTGTCGAGGTGATAATAACAATGCGCTGGGATATTACGTGCGTATTTCTAAAACAGATAATAGTAAAATCACCGTACCTGTAAGTAGTACAACTGGTGAAACTTATATTGCCAGCAAGGGAGAAATAGCATACGCTGTCACCCCCTATGAACTGCAAGTAATTAAAAATAGACGTGTTATTCTTAAAGAAAGAGTAAATAATGCGATCGCAGGTGACGGTCAACCTCTTGCTAAAGCTTGTCCCGAAGGTGAAAATATCTTTGGCGAAGCCGAAACCAAAAGCTTTATTGTTTATATTTGCGGCAGCAGTTTTCCCACAAACTATATCGCTATAACTAGAAGTGGTAATCGTCGCATCGCAGTTCCACTCTCTAGCTATAATTCTAAAGGCACACCGGAAGCCAGTCAGTATATTGCAGTCAACGGTGATATGCGTTATGTTCTGACCCGAAAAGTGCTAAAAATTTCTGATAACGGTCAAACCATAATCAAAGAAAAAGTCCTGCACTGGAATTAATCACCAATAGACATTTCCAGAAAAGATGTAGAGACGTAGCATTGCTACGTCTAATCAAGGGTTTTAGGTAACACATAAATTTTGGAGATGTCTAATACTATTAACTCGACTTTATCCATTTTCTTGTAAGCTTATTTATCCTTATTTTTCAAAGCTTGTCGAGAAACCCACTGAAGCCCAGGAAACAACCGATTAAAATTTGTATACGCAATTACTACTATCCTTTAAATAAAAATCCTCTATTTGATAGGTTAATCCAATGTTAATTAACATAAAGCAATACAAATTTTCCCCACAATGCCCAAAATCTCATCCTTTGGACTTGCTAAGACTTTGGAACCACGGATAGATAGCGTTATCTATATACCAGAATACTATTAAATTGTAAATACATTATTTATGAAAATTAACAATGGAAACATCACCTACTAATCCAGCTAAAACTGCTGCCGGTGTCAGCAATCGTCAATCTGTCGGACCATTCCCGACTGATGCGACCGAAACCTCGTACAATAGAAGCGATCGCAATGCCTTCAAGTTTGGCTTTACTCCTCAAGCTGAACTATGGAACGGACGCTTTGCAATGATTGGTTTTTTAGCCTACCTTCTTTGGGACTTGAACAGCTACAGCGTGGTACGTGACGTGTTACACCTCGTTTCCTATGCCCCTTAGCATGTTTTAGGTGTTCGTGTAAATTATACTTGACAAGCTGACTATAGACACTGAGAGTAAATGCAAACACTTTTTCCCAGTGTCTTCACTTGTACGAGCATACTTGGATATCTAAAAATGTACTTAATATGGCTAACTGTGTAATAATAGTTAGCATAACTTAACGTTTCTAAATATTTAGTTGGTTGGCGATGTTCAACGCATAACACTGACTTCTAGGATTTTTCAACCTAGTGGTTAGTGTAATTTGCCATGACTATACTTTGTGAAATTTTCATCTGCTACGTGGAGAAAAAGCGTGATTTCATTAGAACAATCGCCCAGTCGTCCGATAAAATTGACCAGGGAATCAAATACAGCAGTCTTCGTTGCAATTGCCATTATTGGATTATGGGCAATTAGTCTTGTAGTGTTACTTTCACTTGACATTACCCAGGTTAACTTTTTAATGTTATTGCCTATCATCTTTTGGCAAACATTTCTATATACTGGTTTATTTATTACGGCACATGATGCCATGCATGGGGTAGTATTTCCTAAAAATACTAAAGTTAACCATTTTATCGGTTCATTATGCCTTTCTCTTTATGGTCTTTTACCATATCAACAATTATTGAAAAAACATTGGTTACACCATCACAATCCTGCTAGTCAAATAGACCCCGATTTTCACAATGGGAAACAGAAAAATTTCTTTGCTTGGTACTTTCATTTTATGAAGGGTTACTGGAGTTGGACTCAAATTATTGCTCTAACGAGTATCTATAATATTGTCCATTACACAACCCATATACCCAAAGATAATTTAACTTACTTTTGGGTCATACCCTCAATTTTAAGCTCATTACAGTTATTTTATTTTGGTACTTTTTTACCTCATACCGAGCCAGAATCAGGTTATAGTGAACCTCATCGCGCTCAAACTATTTCCCGTCCAATTTGGTGGTCATTTATTACCTGCTATCATTTCGGCTATCATGAAGAACATCATGAATATCCTCATGTTTCTTGGTGGCAGTTACCAGAAATTTATCAAAGTAAGTTACGAGTTAGATAGAGACGTTCCGTTGGAACGTCTTTACGGGAAAAAGAGATATTTCGTAGTAAGCGTTTCAACGCTTATTTAAGCACTAAAGTGCTTACTACGATTAAGATTAATTCGCTATCGGTTGTTTAATAGATACTGTTTCTGCTTCTAATAAAGGTGGACGCACAGATAAATATATTAAAGGACCGAATAACGGGATAAAGCTGATTAACCCAAGTAGCTGAGGATTTTTCACCGGACGACGTGCCATGTCATCTTCTAGCAATGCCGGAAAAACTAGGGAAAGTACGCAGAAATCTAAACTCATGACATGGATGAAACGGCTAGTTTGCCACTGTTGAAAAAAATTTCCCCAGTCTCCACCTTGTAAGCCATAAGCAACTAAAATAATTGTGCCTAAAGTTAGCGCAATACCTGTGAAACGAGAATCTAACAGTTTAATGAAAAAGTCTTTTTTGCCAGTAAACTGTTTATTTGGTTCCCGTAAAGCTAAGTAAGGTAAAATTGCAAATGCGCCAACTGCGAAAGAGGGAATAGCAAACAACCAAGCGGGTATTTTTTGCCCTCTGCCGTCAATAAATAATACTGCACTATAGATTATAGGGAAAACGCCCATAATATTGAATAGTGCCACTACTAAAGGGTTAATGCCTTGCCACTGTCCGGTAGAAAGGTTTTTAATTAACTCAAATGTATCCGGTTGATCCGCAGGGGCAAAAACAAAAGCATAGGTAATAAATCCCAGCCACAGCAGCGCAAAAGCGATTTTTCTCAACATATTTCAAATTGGTTAACGGAAGGCTTCTGAGAGGTAATCAGCAGCAGCAGAGACGACAGCGATCGCACTTTCATAATCTAAGCGCGTTGGTCCCAAAACTCCCACACTTCCTACCGATATTGAACCTCGGCGATAATTGGCAGAAATTAAGGTACAACTGCGTATCGGTTCTAGCGGGTTTTCCGAACCAATCCGAACCGTTACCCGTGTTTTACCCACCTCATCCGATGGAGGTTCCTCAAATATTAACCGCCACAGTTGGTCTTGTTCTTCCTCCAGCAGTTGGATAATCGTTTGCACTTGCTGTAGTTGAGAAAATTCTGGTTGCCGCAAAACTTCTGCTACGCCGCGAATCATAATTTGTGTAGCAGATGGTGTGATAGTACGACGGGCTAATTCTGCGACTGAGTTTTTCAAAAATTCTCCGTAACGTTGGAACTCCCTATCTAACTGCGTCCAGTCGAGAGTCGCTAATTCTAACAAACTCCGTCCGCGCAACTGGCTATTTAAAAAGTTAGAAATAATCTGCAACTCCCGATCAAGGACTTCTGGTTCCAGTTGTGTTTCTGCCGATGCTGCTGGCAAATCCATCAATGTCGAATGCGTCTCATAAGCATCTGTCACTACAATCAGCATTACCCGTCCCACTTCAATTTGCATCATTTGCAAATGTCGCAACGTTGCTCTTTCAGTTTGCGGCATGGTAATCAAACTAATGCAACCACTCAAAGTTGCCAATATTTGTGCTGCTCCTTGCAATAGAGCCTCTAAACTCCAATCTTCACACTTGAGGCGCTTTTGCAGTAATGCTTCTACCTCTCGTGATAAATTTTCTGAAGGTGTAATCAGCTGGTCTACGTAAGTACGATAGCCAGAGTCTGAAGGTATGCGTCCAGCAGAAGTGTGAGGTTGGTAAAGCAACCCACCTTTTTCTAAAAAGCCCATCACGTTGCGAATTGTGGCTGAGCTAACACCTAAGTCGTATTCTTCAAGCAAAGCTTTAGAACCCACAGGCTCTGCGGTAGCGATATAATGTCGTACCGTTGCCCAAAGTATATGCTGTTGTCGATTGGTCAGCTTGACTTGCATAGGGAATGTTTTACGAAGCTGAATTTTATTAGATTTTGAAAAAATTAATAATTTTTCAATTAAAATAGCAAATTATTTACTTCTATTATAATTAGTAAAACTTAACTCCCCAATTTGCCTATTTTGAAAGTTCGCTTTTAGCTTTTACCGTATATTTACATAATATTTTATTCCCTTTTGTAGTGTGTTTTTCCAAAAGTAAAAAATACACGTAAATACTTTAACGTTGATTGCTCTATCTTCCTATGCGCTCAAGTTCTTCACGCAAAACTCGTCTCAATGTTGCTTCCAAAGGCTCACGTTGTTGTTCAATGTGCTGACGTAACGCTTCATTGATTAAGCTTTGATAGTTGCCTCCTCCTGCTGTATGAACCTGTTCGCGAAACCACGCCAATACCTCATCATCTAATCGAATCGTGATGCGAGTCTTTCCGGCGCTTGTCGGCTCGACTGCACCTCGCTTCCCTTGGCTGAAATCATACTCTGCTTCCATGATCTATCCTTCTTCATACTGTGTTCGTTCAGGATCAGTCGCTTTTCGAGCCGAAATTAATCGAATCTCGTTGCCGCGCCACATATACGCCACCACCAGGACTCGACCCAAAGCATCCATTCCAATTGTAATGAATCGTTCTTCTTCAAACCCTCATTATATGCACATTTGTACACAACGCACACCACTGAACTGACAGAAGATTTTTTTTTATCAAAAAATTTATCCCTACATCCAAACAGTCCAACCATTTTCGCTTTAAGTTTAACTGGGCGCGATCGCCACAATTAAGGCATCCACGCCCGTGTTTTTACGTTTTTAATAATGCGGAATGGAAGGGTTTACTAAGGTGGAGTAGGCATCAATACCACCTGCAATATTTTTAACATTTGTAAATCCTTGAGCCGCTAACCACTGACACATCTGAGCCGAGCGAATGCCATGATGACATAATACAAGGGTTTCAGCGTGAGGATCGAAACGGGTAGGAATTTGATCGCCCCATTGGGAAAATTGACTCAGGGGTAGATTGACAAAACCCTCAATACTAGCGATCGCTAATTCTTCTGGTTCGCGCACATCGAAAAACTGAATATCTCGATCGCCTGAAGCTAGACGTTCCGCCAATTCATCTACACTAATTTGGGTAATAGGTTGGGTATTCATAGATTAGGGCATTGGGCAATGCTCTTCTTTATTTTTAACAGATTTCTGATCAGGTTTCAGTAATAAACTTAGTCTTAGTATCAATACCGCATTTTCTCTGTTGAGAAGACGGTTTCACATTATTGTTGTGTGTAAAAGCCGCTTGCGCGGTCTTTAAAAGAAAATTATGAGACAAAACTCATTGTTTGGTTTTCTAGCAGCTGGTGCGATCGCACTGTTATTGATTATTATCGCAGGCTTTTACTGGTTCTTTGGCAAAAGTCCAGTTAACCTCATTGGTGGTGGGACTGCTTCGGAACCAGGCGCCGCCATTTTCGTGTCTAAAAGCGCACCAGTTATGGTATCAGTGCTGATGAATCCAGGCAAATTGGAGGCTAGTAGTAGCGATGGCGAACTGTCAAAATTGAAAACAAGTTTATTAGCTAATACTGGCATTGATTACAAAAAAGACGTTCAACCCTGGTTGGGAAACGAAATTACACTCGCTGTCACCAGCTTAGATATTGATCGCGACGCCGCAAACGGACTGCAAACCGGGTATCTAATGGCACTAGCAAGCAATAAACCCGAAAAAAGTCGCGAGTTTGTGGAGTTGTTATTTTCCAAGCGTGCGATCGCTGGCGAAAACTTAGTTGTGGAACAATACGAAGGTGTAAAGCTGATTTCTGACACTTCCTCGTCGGAAAAAGGTTTGCTTGCCGGTGCATCTGTAGGGGATTTTGTCTTATTTGCCAACGATCCAAAAGTGCTGCGAGATGCAATTAATAACGTCCAAGCACCGGATCTCAATTTGACAAATTCCGTCCAATACCAGAAAGCGCTAAAACAACTGCCGAAAAACTCTTTAGCTGCGGCTTTTCTCAATCTTCCCGCTGTCGCTGAATGGCAAAAATTAAAGCTGCCAAAAGCAACTTATGACAGCCAAATAGTTTCCTTAAGGTTGAACTCCAAAGGATTGCTTGCAGAAACCAGCTTCCTGGCATCATCGGCAACATCATCGCCATCTTCACAACTTTCGCAACCTGTGGGAGCATTGGAATATATTCCCGAAACAGCAGGTTTAGCAATCTCAGGTGTTGATTTGAGCAATTTGGATAAGAGTGATTTAGCTCAAGTTTGGAAACAACTGACAACGGCAATATCTGGATCGCAAAAAGATGTTACTTCTGGCTTGGTACAACCCTTAACGGATGTAGAAAAAGCCTGGGGTATCGATTTGCGTCATGATATTTTCAGTTTGGTTCAAGGTGAATATGCGATCGCATTGTTACCGGATCAAGAGCAAATTAATTATGATTGGATTTTTGTGGTGGAAAAATCCGAAGATGTTCCTTTATTGATTTCTCGGTTAGATGCGATCGCTTCATCCCAAGGATTAAACATTAACTGCCTCACTTTAGATAATCAAAAAATCTTTGCTTGGACAAAGTTAACAACCGTGACGAATAATGCCGAGCGCGGTTCGGAATCGATTAACCTCAAAGCAAAAGCCAAGGGGGTACATACAAGTTTAGGAAATTACGAAATTTTTACTTCTTCAATTGATGTGATGAATCAAGTCTTGAAAGTCAAGGATAATTCCTTAGTGAAAAATCGCAATTTCCAAGATAGTATTGCTGGGATTCCCCAACCGAATCAAGGCTATCTTTACCTCGACTGGGCAAAGAGTCACGAGATTGTAGAACGTCAAATACCCATTCTCAAGCTCGTGGAAGTAGTCGCTAAACCGTTTCTGGATAAAGTGCGATCGCTCATAGTTAGTAGTTACGGTAGCGACACCGGATTACTCAAAGGTGGCATCTTCTTCCAACTTCACTCCTGATTGTAGAGACAAGGGGGACTTTTTGAAGAGGGGAAAGGGGGAAAGGGGAAAGGGGAAGGGTAAGAAAATGCTTTTCGCGTGTTTAAATAACTCTTCTTACAAACGTCAACGGGACGGAAACCGACTCCGCTGAGGAAGGCGCTTTATTTCTATACCTTTACCCTTTACCCTTTAACCTTTTCCCCTCCCCCTCTCCCTCCGACTTCACAAAAACTTCTATTGTGGCACATATTAATGTGGCACACATGGATAAATATACTTGATTATCTTTTTTATGATATGTATATAAAAAACTATTAAAGACCCTGTTGGAGGGCTGATATGAAATATTTTTGCCCCCGACTTCAGCTCCGAAGCGGCTTTATTTTAGCGGTGTTAAGTGGCATTACTGCTAGCCCTGTAATGGCGGATACGTCAAACTTTGGTAAGTTAAGTTTGGCACCAGGTTTTGCACCAGCACAAGGAATGGTAGAAGGGTATACTGGCGGTTCTTATTCATTGTCTGCGATTAGTAACCGCGATCGCGACAGAAATGCTTGTATTGGTTTTGCCGATCCCAAACCAGATCACCTGATGGTTTTGGATAAAGACTTTTCCCAGTTGAATATACGAGTAAATAGTGGTGGAAAAGATACCACTTTACTCATCCAAGGACCAGACGAAGGAATTATTCGTTGCGGAGATGACACTGGTAAAAGAAAAGATGCCAGCATTCAAGGTAGTGACTGGAAAGCTGGAACTTATAAGATTTGGGTAGGTACATTTAATTCTGGAGACAAGGGCAACTACACCCTAAGAGTGGAGCAACCATAAATTGGGTAATTACGAATGCCGTGACGTACTCCCACACTGCCCTATCGGGTCAGTGTGGGCTTCTCAGCGACTCCCGGTACTCCGTCGGACATTAACTGAGCTTTGTTTAGAGTCCACGAGACGCCCCTCCGCAGACTTTGAGCAATATAAAGATTGTTCAAAACCTTCGTACTGTCAGAGTTTTACCTACCCACAGAAAGCGACACAGAAGTGTCTGTTACTGGGTAGAACCCCATACTCTGAGTTTTCAAGGTACAGCGTACAGGAAGCGGTTAGCTATTAGTTTTTGTTTAACCTGTACTTTTCAATGCTAGCATGAATGTAACGCATTTGTACTGGCATTATGAAGAATAAAACATTAAACCTACGAATATCAGAGAGGAGATTAAATAAGTTGCGTTTATATTCAGTCTGGAAAGAGAAATCGATGACTCAAATACTGGAAGACTTCATTGACTCGTTGCCAACCCCGGAGATGTGCAATTCCTCATCTCTTCGAGAGGCAACGCCTTCGACCAACATCGCTCAATGAACTACATTCATTATCTCCTGTTGGTCAATTCGTCATTGCCCAAAAATTCATCCCACGCTTCTATCGACGGTAAGACGTGGGGCTTCTTTTTGTTGAAGGCTAAATTAAGAGCGATCGCACTCGGAAGGATAAAATAGATAAGTAGCTCGTTTTGCTTTCCGAGGGTATCATAAAAGTGCTATCTACACTACTTACAGACTTTCGCATCATTTTTGAACGAGATCCAGCCGCTCGTAACTGGTTGGAAGTATTATTTTGCTACCCTGGTTTGCAAGCTTTGCTATTCCATCGGCTAGCTCACCGACTGCATATAATTGCTATTCCCTTTTTTCCCCGGCTGATTTCCCACATTGCTAGGTTTCTGACTGGAATTGAAATTCACCCAGGTGCAACCATTGGCAAAGGCGTATTTATTGACCACGGTATGGGCGTGGTAATTGGTGAAACAGCGATTATTGGCGACTATGCGCTTATTTATCAAGGCGTCACCCTTGGCGGTACTGGTAAAGAAAGCGGCAAACGCCACCCAACTTTAGGGGAAAATGTCGTAGTTGGTGCTGGCTCGAAGGTACTGGGTAATATTCAAATTGGTAACAACGTCCGCATCGGTGCCGGCTCAGTTGTTCTACGGGATGTCCCTTCTGATTGTACTGTGGTGGGGGTACCCGGTCGCATTGTTTATCGTTCTGGAGTCAAAGTTTCTCCTTTAGAACATAGCAATTTACCTGATTCTGAGGCACAAGTAATTCGCGCTTTAGTTGACCGCATAGAGTTGTTAGAACAACAAATACAACAGCTTCAGCAACTCCAATCTTCTGCAAAAACTCCTGTGATGGTGGGTAAATTCGTCGCTAATGAAGGTGAAGAAATAGAAAATAAATTACGCTGCAACCTGAGAGATAAAGCTATTCAGCAGTTTCTCGATGGTGCGGGGATTTGAAAGCATTAGACCTATGAGCAAAACCTTCAATGAATAGACATCTGTTGGAAAACAATGTAGAGACGTAGCAGTGCTACGTCTCTACAAGGGTTGTGGACAAAGCATATTTAATTTTCCCAGAGGTCTAATGATGAGTGCAAAAATTAAGCTTAGGCATAGCCCAACCTAGGCATCGCTAATCCAAAAACGATGTTTTCTATCACTGTTTTTGGGTTTATTTTTATGCGTTAGGTATATTAACAGCTGAATCATAGAGGTTTTACCTACCAGCTCTCAAAACCTGTTCAGCCGTCAGTTTTAAATCTGGGAAGCTTGCAGAGACAATGATCTGATTACCCCGAAATTGCTGAATTTCATACTCCCCATCCACTAGCGTACCGATAGAGAGGGTAGGTTGTTTGGGCTTCCCAATGTGTCGAGTACCACCTAATCCTGCGAAGTCCGCGATCCAATATTCAGAAATGCCCAAAACTGAGTAGTCTTCCACCTTACGGGCATAATCATTTTGCCAGTTGCTACTAACAACTTCCGCTACAAATTTAATCGAACTGCCCAGGGTTAGGATCGATTGCTCAGACCAAAGCGGTTCTTTAATAAGTTCATCTCGATCAACAACTGCAACGTCAGGTCGAAATGCTGTCATACCAATGCTAGAAGGACGCAATAGTCCCCGCTGAAGAACAAACCAAGGTAAGCCTGTTGCGTCGATTTGGACACAGATCTTTGTGGTAATGAAGGCTGAAACCTCTTCATGTAAGCCTGTTGGTTCCAAGTCGAACACCTCTCCATCAATCAGTTCGTAGCGGTTATCGTCACCATAACGAGCGAGAAACTCGTCAAAGCTGAGTGGCTTGTGTTGAATTGGTTGGTCGTTCGGCTTTGCCGTCCCGGAGGGAATCGCAATGGTCATAGGTCAACTTAGCCGAATCAATGTCTTTAGTCTACCAAATTGAATATGTGATAAACGTGTGACAGATCAAACTCCTAACATGATTGGTACGCAGGGGCATCGTTATGTAGCGAATACTAATGAGGAGTGCAAAAATTAAACGTAGGCGTAGCCCAACCTAGGCATCGCTAATCCAAAAACGATGTTTTCTATCACTGTTTTTGGATTATTTTCATTCGTTAGGTATATTGACAAATGCGTCATAATCTTAAATTATTACCAATGGGTAGAGCCAAAACAAACATATGCCAGTTGTTGCAGCCAAATCTTATGTAGAGTATCGGAACGATGCTTACTGGGTCGAGGGAACCCGAATTTCCCTCGACTCCGTTGTTTATGCCTTCCGAAGTGGATTATCACCTGAAAGCATTGTTCAGTCTTTTCCGTTACTAACATTGGAACAAGTTTATGGGGCGATCGCATTCTATCTAGCTAATCATGTTGAGATAGATTCTTACCTGGCAGCCGAGGAAGTGGCTTTTGATGCTATGCCCCAACCCCTACAAACTACTGATCCTGCTTTGTACAATAAGCTTATGGTAGCTAAGTCAGCGAGTCAGCTAGCGGGATCGTGAGTATTCGTTACCAAGCCGATGCTGACTTGAATCAGGCGATCGTAACGGGCGTTTTGCGGCGACAGCCCACAATTGATTTCCAAACTGCCTTTGCTGCTGGGTTGGAAGGTGTTAAAGATTCAGAAGTATTGGCGATCGCTGTACAACAGGGGCGTATTCTCGTCAGCCATGACCGCAAAACAATGCCATCAGAATTTGCTGAATTTATCACCAACAATCAGAGTTCAGGAGTTATCATCGTTTCTAGGAAGTTATCCATTGAAGTCGTTATTGAGGAACTGTTGCTGATTTGGGCAGCATCCAGTGCAGAAGAGTGGATTGATCGTATTGCAAAGCTGCCCCTCTGACGCTGGCTAATAACGCCCATGCACCTAACCGTGGAGATATTATCTGTTAACGGGACTTAGACAAAAAACAACGAGAAAAAAGCCTCAAATCCATTTAGGGCAAGGGATATACCTCAAAACCCAAAAAATTGCCCAGACCCAGATATATCAAGAAAAAACTAAATCCAGGTTAAATGATTGGTGTGTATAGCTTTGAGGCTTTTTTGACTACAAAAAATGTTAAGAATAAGTAAAGCAACGTAGGCAACTGACGATTGAAAATTGGTTACAAATAATTACGGGATCAACTCTCTTGTAGTAGTGTGTCAGACACATACGCTATGAGTAAGAAAGTAATCATCATCACGCTGTCAGTAACTAAGCTCGATTTAAGTCTAAATAACTGCTTCACTGATTACATCAAGTATGAAGATGTCCAGTTATACACTGTAACCCTGAACTCAAGGTATTGATTCTGCAACGAGGGAGGATACAACAGATGGCAAAAGGTCAGCACATTTTTGTAAAAAGTCCTAACGGTTGGATGACTGTGGGGATGATGCATCACGGCATAGATCTAGGCGACGGCACTGTAATTCATTTCTCAGGTGCTGACAAATCAACTGCAAGAGTGATCCGAACAAGTATCAAAGCATTTGAATGGTACAGAGTATCTCAACCTTTCCCCTATGAACGCTTGATTGAGTTTGCATCTTATGAATTCGGTTCTGATGTAGAAAAAGCTCTTAGAAATCGACCACAACCCTCTCCATTACCGCCTAAAGATATTAAATTACGCAGTAGTAAAGAAATTATTAATGAGGCATTTAAATATTTAGAAACAACATTTCGAGAGAATAAATATAATGCAGCACGAAACAACTGTGAACATTTTGCTACTTATTGTGCAACTGGACATCCATTCAGTCTCCAAGTGCTGAAAGATTATGAGTACTCTGAGCGCAAGAGTTCACTAGGGGGAATCATAGCAATTATTGTAACTGAATTTCAGCGGTATAAGCTAAATCCTTATGCAAAATCGAAAGACGGCTGGGATTACGTAGGAACCTCCTACCGCGATAAAAAGTCTGGCTACCTTTATCATGAGGAGTACTCAGAGCCGTATGCTCCAGCAGCTTGGTCTGTTTGTAGAAGCACTAATGGAAGCTTTGAAAAAATTAATCAAACAGAAGTGCCGTATCCAGTGACTCCATTAGTTCATTACTACAGGGACAAAAACAATCAGGTGCGTGAAGAGAAGATTTCTAATTAAGAGAATTTGGCGGAATTGATAATTGTAAACTAGTGAACCAAGCAGCAAATGCAGACAAGCGACATTATTGCATTATCAGCCTTATCAATTTCTATCTTAAGTCTTTGGCTGCAAAATTCAGGCAGTCAAAAGCAAATTATGCTGAGTAATTTTTTGGAATATACTCAGCGATACCAAGAGATTATTTCACACTTCCCAAAAGATGTAATTAATCAGGATTTTGACATTACTTCTATACCAAAAAATGACCAAGAGAGCTTGTTGCGATATATGTGGATGTACTTTGATCTTTGCTATGAAGAATACCACCTACACAAACTTGGATTTATAAACTCTAATCTATGGAAATTATGGGAGATAGGTATGAAGTCTGCTTTTTCTAGACCTGCATTTCAACAAAGTTGGTATTTAATCTGCGATAAGACAACATACGAGCCTGATTTAGATTTTGTTAAATTTGTAGAATCTTCTTTTCATCCTCACCAAAAAAGCTACGTTAAGAGGAAGTAGTCATGCTTTAAAAAGTATAAGAGTCAACAGCTAATTATGGAGATGATATGGAACAAGAAATATTTACTCTACAAGAAGCATTGCTCTTACTGGAAATTTCAAATCTTGATAGGGTAGTTCAAAGCGATCTACCTCTTATCCGACGAAAAGCCTTTAAACGTTGGCATCCTGATACGATCGCACACACAAATCCCTCACAAGAAACCGTTAAACGATATGAGCGAAATTTTAGGTTGATTGATCAGGCTATTGCTATGGTTGAAGCCTATCTAAGAGGTGAGGTACATAGTTCAGAACGATTTTCAGAGGATTACCACTCTCAACCCGCAGAAGAAAGATCCTATAGATATCATTCGGAGAAATGCGAAAGCAATGCAGGAATTGCTACGTAAGACAATGGAGGAAGTTGCTGGAACTCGCTTCAAAGTGACAGAAGAGTTTGTTGTTTTGAGTGAGGGCTTTTTACTCAGAGAGGTACTGGATAGAGATTTACAAGACAACATAACTGCATTGGCTCTGACATCTCTAGTAAGTGGACTAATGGGATGGGGGATTTTAGGATCATTTTTGTCAGAATCCTTAGCTTCTTCTAGTGAAGTTCTTGGTGATGTCTCATCATTCGCTTGGATTTCTGTTGCATCAATTCATGTTCTAGCTTGTTCAGCGATCGCATTGCCCCTATCACGCTTTTGGCTTCCAATTGAAGTTTCAAATTCTGCCCTTCTTTTTGTAAATTTTGGCATTTGCTTACATAACACCCTTCTCAGGTTTCTATCAAAACTCCCACTAATTGGTATTTTTATTTCTATTCCAGTTTCAATAGTGGCAGCAACTATAGAGATATTGAAGGGAGTGGTAATTCAGCCATCGTTTTTTATTGCTGGATTGATATTTAAAGACCAGAGAATATGCCAAGTGAAACAGTCAGTGAAGTATTACGCTAATTTCGCAGACTGGTATGTTAATGAACTTTTGAATACTGACCCGTCTAACATGAGCGATGAGCAACTATACAACTTATCACATTTGTATGGAGAGTATCGAGATGTTTGGAGAAAGTGGCAAGTGCATTAAATTATCAATTTGGTTTTGCGGCTACTGTAACTGAATTGGGGAACCCCCGCAACGCGGTGGCTCAAATTTCGCGTCTCTACAAGAGTTGTGGACAACGCATAATTCCCCTCAAGGATTAATTTCTTGACTAAACCATTGTTGCTGCTGATCCAAGCAGTATAAATAACGATTTTGTGGTTCACCCTTTAATTCCAGGTGATCTACCTGTACCGGATCAAGTAGCAGTAGGCAAAAGTTTGCTAAAGGTTGAGTCGCATCCGGTGGTGGTGGATCAAAAGCTGCTGGATCTTGAACTCTAGGTTTACCAGGATCAGCCCAAGCAAATTGTAACCGCGCTGCATCACTTAGCTCTTGCCAAGTTCTCATACGTGCTTTATGTAAAACTGGGTCAGAATTATCACAACCTACCAAGGTTAGGCAACCAGTGATGCGGAATTGTTCTCGCGTGTTGGGAAAGTACCAGCAAGCTTCTGCCCAAGGTTGCTGTTGTATCTGATCGACTTTTTCACTGCGAGCATCGGTGATAAATTTTAACTGGTTAGTGTCTTCGAGAAAGCCGCGAAAGACAACAGTACGATTAGCGGGGTGATTATTTGCCCGAACTGTTGCCAGTTGGAGGTAACGAGCATAAACAAGACTGCGGTTGCGATGAAGGGCAGCAGCGACTAGCGATCGCCAAGGAGCTAGAGACATAATAAAATTAAAATTTTACTGCAAGTCAGTCCGGAACTAGAGCTAGCGCAAACCGCAAAAAATTACAATCTTTCACGTTACATCTACTTGGCGTATAGTCATAATCTGTCGGAAAATAACCAACAATATTTGACTCATGGTTCGAGAACTTGAACTAAAATGCATCAAGGCAAAGTTTCCAGAAACTGCCCCCGCTGCTAATCCAGTGTTTTTTAGAACTTATAGCCGCGCTCTAGAGGTAGGACAAAGGGAAACATGGGAACGAGTATGCGATCGCACTCTCAACGGCTTAACCAAGGTGGGCAAGCTACGTCCAGATGAGGCAGCTATACTCCAAAAAATGCAGGAAAACCTCAAAGCGTTGCCCAGTGGACGCTGGTTGTGGGTTGGTGGTACAGAGTGGATATCCAAGCCCAAAAACTTTTCTGGGGGTTATAATTGCACTTCTACCAATTTAGAAGATTGGAGTGCTTTTGGCTTGATGATGGATTTGGCAATGATGGGTTGCGGTACTGGTGCCATCATCGAACCAAAATATATCAGCCAAATTCCCCCCATCCAAAATCACCTAAATATAACCGTCCAAGGTGAAATTGGCAGTATTCCTGTTGAACTGCGTCGGGAATTTACAGAAACCAAAATAACCGGAAATTCCGTCACCATCCACGTTGGAGACAGTCGTCAAGGTTGGGTAGAATCATATGAAACACTTTTAAAACTCTCTAGTGATGAAAGATTTTCTGGAAAAGTTGAAGTAATTGTTGATATCAGTGATGTACGTAAAGTCGGAGAAACTCTTAAAGGCTTTGGTGGCGTTGCTAACCCGGTAAAATTGCCTGGACTATATGAACGTTGTGCATCCATCCTGAATAAAGCTGTCGGACGACAATTAAATTCAGTTGAATGCTGTTTGTTAATCGATCAAGCTGCTGTGACAATTGTTGCCGGCAATATTCGTCGCTGTCTACCAGAAGATGCCTTAGTTCACACATCAAAAGGTCTTGTTCCCATTCGTGATATCCAAGTTGGTGACTTGGTACAAACTCCTCTGGGATTTCGGCGAGTTGTTGATAAATTCGACCAAGGATTTCAGGATGTATACGAGATTGAAACTAATGCTACTTACCCTAGAGCAACTTTAAACCACAGACAAGCAGTTCTTGCTGATGTTAAAGGTGGAGTTACCTGGAAATCGATTGCGAATTTGGTTGAAGGCGATCGCCTCCTCCACAATACGCAAGTGCTACCTGGTACAATTACACACTTACCGTCTGACTTTACTGAATCTCGACCCTCAAATAGTCGCACAGCTAAGTCCTTTGTAATTCCCGAATTAACAGCTGAGGTTGCTTGGCTCATTGGGTTAACCCACGGTGATGGTTATGTTGCCCTCGGTCGCAATAAGCATGAAAAGCCTTATGGTCGCGTCGAATGGACAATGAACAGCTTGGATACAGAACTTACTGCAAAAATTAAAGTAAAAATTGATGCAGCTTTAGCTTTGTTTGGACTGACTGCTTCTCATGGCATCATCAAAGGTGAAAACACAGCCAAATCTATCTGTTCATCAATTCGTCTTGCTGAATATTTCCATCGCTACATTAAGCAACCTCATGTTCCCTTAACAGTTCCTAGTTTTATTTTGCAGGGTTCAGTAGATATTAGGACTGCTTACTTAGCTGGCTTAATGGATAGTGATGGTGCTATTAATAACCGTCCTCCTCACCCTTACGGGTTCGCCAGTCGCTTTATGCCGGGGAACCCGTCCACCGCGCTGGCTCATTTAGTGACTACTGTTTATCGCTCTTTTGCCAGACAGGTAGGAGCGGTTTTATCGAGCTTAGGTATTGCTGGTAGAATCAGCATTACTCGTCCCCAACAGCAAGAATGGCAACTTAAATACAATTTGACAATTCCTGCCCTTAAAGGACGTTATAACGCTCTGATTGCACCTCACTCTCTCAAAGGAGAGCTTCGAGGTGGACTGAAAATGTACGGCTTCACCGTTCCTGGTGCTATCATGCGGGAGGCTTACACTTACAGCCAAATGCGAGAAATGGGATTTGAAGGTTCTCGCCTTGTTGATGCCAATTATGAACGCTATATTGCTGAGTCCGAGCAACTGCTAGATATTCCAGTCACAGTCAAAGGATTGGGAAGCTACGATTATGTGCAAACTTACGACATAGAAGTTGAAGAAGCTCATTGCTTCTACTGTGATGGCTATCTGACGCATAATAGCGCTGGGATGCGTCAGTTTGATTCTGATGATAAACAAGCAGCCACTGCTAAAGATAATTTATGGCAGCAAGACGAAAACGGCAACTGGCGAATCGATCCAGAGCGTGATGCTCTGAGAATGGCAAACCATACCAGAGTTTTTCACCGCAAACCAACATTAGAAGAATGTATTGATGCTGTCCGCAAACAGTATTATAGCGGCGAGGGAGCAATTCAATGGGCTGGTGAAGCTGTAGCCAGAGCTAATTGTGATTTGCTATCAACTCAAAGTTTGAAAGTTGATTTTTTACAAGCTTACGAACAAGGAACAGCAAAACAGTGGTTGCAAAAACACTATCCTGACATTGATGCGTCAGAGTTAGAACATCGTTTAGCTCGATACGGATTAAACCCGTGTATAACCTCAGATACTTGGATACATACAGAACACGGTGCAAGGCAAGTTAAAGATTTAATTGGCAAACAATTAGCTGTTTATGTGAACGGTGAACTTTTTAGCACTACATCTGATGGTTTTTTCTTCACAGGAGTGAAACCTGTAGTCAAGTTACAAACCAAAGAAGGTTACGCTTTAAGGCTTACCGAAAATCATCAAGTTTTAAAAGTAACAGCACAAACTCAACGTAAGCAATACTCAGAATGGTGTGAAGTCAAAGACTTAAAACCTGGTGATCGAATACTAATTCATGACCATAAAAATATAAATCCTTGGGATGGTTTAGGTACACATGCAGAAGGTTGGTTACTCGGTAGCTTATTAGGTGATGATTGTTTCTCAGTAAACGCTGCTAACTCTACCTATCAAGCATCACTACGCTACTGGGGAGAAACTCAAACTGAGATGAAAGAATTTGCTCTTTCATTAGTGAATAATTTACCAAAACCACTTCAACATTCTCAGGATTTGAAAGGTGTTTACCACCAAACAAACAAATATTTTCAAGTTAGTTCTGTAAGTCTCGCAAAACTGGCTAGTACTTTTGGTTTAGTACATAAACATAAAAAAGTCACTTCCGAGATTGAGCAAGCAAGCTACGATTTTTATTGTGGTTTTCTCAGAGGTATTTTTGACGCTGATGGAAGTGTACAAGGGAACCATGACAAGGGAATTAGCGTTCGTTTAGCGCAAAGTGATTTGCCTAATTTAGAAGCTATACAAAGGATGCTTTTACGATTAGGTATTGCCAGTAAAATCTACAAGAATCGTAGAGCAGAAGGTCTGAGGATGTTACCTAATAGCAAGAAAGTTTTGACTGAGTATTTTTGTAATACTCAACATGAATTAGTTATTGCTAAAGATAACATTCAAATATTTCAACAAATAGTTGGTTTCCAAGAACCTAAAAAAGCTGAGTTGTTAGACTCTTTGTTATCAGGGTATAAGCGCAATCTCTACAAAGAACGGTTCGATGTAAGGATTGAATCTATTACCTTTGATGGTGAAGAGTCTGTTTATGATTGCACTGTACCTGGTGTATCTCGCTTTGATGCTAATGGGTTTGTTGCACACAATTGTGGAGAAATTTTAGGTAGCAATTTTCACTGTGTCAGTGGCAATACTCTACTCATCACTAGGGAAGGAATGTACAACATTAAAGATGTTGTCGGATGTGAAATTGAGATTTGGAATGGGAAAAAATGGAGCTTAGTTACACCATTTAAGACTGGTAGTAATAGCAAGCTTTATCGAGTTCGGTTTGGAGACGGTTCTTATTTAGATGCAACTGAATATCATCGCTTTTTTGTGAAAGATAGATTCGGCAAAGTCTATAAGGAAGTTCAAACCAAAGACTTGATGGATACGAGTCGATATAGCATTCACACTGAACCTTTCACAATTAATTACGAAGATGGATTAAATGTTGATTCGGGTTATGCTTATACTTTGGGGGTAGCTGTAGGCGATGGTACTACAGATAAAAATAACAATGCCAAAGTTAGGCTGTACGAAAATAAAGCAGCATTATCTGTAGTTGGTAATAAGTCTCCTCAAAGAACTTATGACTACTTACCTACTTTTACAGATGTCACAGATTTAGGCTTTTCGGGAGAATTTCTCAAAGCCTTAAAAACAACTTCGGAATCGCTGAATGTAATTGCTAGTTGGAATAAACAAGCAATTTTACATTTTATTGCTGGTTTAGCTGATACAGATGGCTCGAATACGTCAAGCAACGGTATTAGGATTTATATATCTGATTACGAGCGTGCTTACAGAATTCAGTTACTACTAACTAAATGTGGTATTCGTTCATCTCTAAATCTTTGCGCTCACAAAGGTTCAATAACTAATTTTGGTGTCAGAAGCAGAGATTTGTACTACTTGCAAATAACTGATTGTCAGCAGATTCCTTGCCAACGTTTGGATGTAAGTAAAGGAACAAATGCCAAATGCAAAGGTAAATGGCAAGTTGTGAAAAGTGTTGAAGAATTGCCAGGTTTACATGATACTTACTGCTTTAATGAGCCAGAATATCATAAAGGTGTTTTCGGTAATACTTTAACTGGAAATTGTAACCTTTCTGAGGTTCACCTCAATCAAATTGACCCAACTAACTACAAAGAACAGGAGGAAGCTTTCACCGCTGGAGCGCTATCTGTAGCCGCACTTTTGCATCACAAATTCCTTGAGCCACGTTATCAATACAGCCGTGAATTAGACCCGATTGTAGGGGTTTCTTTCACAGGGTTATTTGATTTCTTTGTTCATGCTTTTGGGGTTGATTGGTTGCGTTGGTGGGTAGAAGGAAGACCAAAAAATGCTCAAGGAATCGCGTTTAAGCGACAAGAGGAAGAATACCTAACCTCATGGAAAAATATCGTGCATCGTGTTGTTTGGGATTATTGCGATCGCCATAATTTCAAACGTCCAAATCGCTGCACCACAGTTCAACCTAGTGGCACTAAATCTTTACTAACTGGTGCTAGTCCAGGATGGCACCCCCCCAAAGCACAAAGATTTCTCAGACGCATCACCTTTGGGAAAAATGACCCAGTAGCTTTAGCTTGTATAGACTACGGCTATAATGTCATTCCCTCCCAATCTGATAAAGATGAAAAGGGCAATTTATTAGACGATCCTTTCGATCCCAGATGCTCAGAATGGCTGGTAGAAATTCCCGTTGCTGTACCTTGGGCTGATATAGCTGGAGTTGATGAAATTGATATTAGTCAATTTAGTGCGATCGCTCAAATGGATTTCTACATGCAAGTGCAGAAATTCTATGTCACACATAACACCTCTGCCACCATCGAACTACGGGAAAACGAAGTAGAACCGCTATCACATCTGATTTGGCAAGCCATACAAAATGATGAAGGTTACATTAGCGCTGCACTTCTGGCACGCTTTGACGATCATCAAACTTTCCCGCGTTTGCCGTTCGAGCCTATCACCAAAGAACAGTATGAGCATCTACTTAAAGAAGTAGAAATGCGTCGTCAAAATGATGACTTTCATACTGTCTTAAGTCGCTATGATTCCGGTGAGTTAATGGAAGCAGGACCTGCCGGTTGCGACTCTGATAAGTGCATGATGCCTGAACAAAGTCCGATGTAAAAATAGACAATCGTAGAGACGTAGCAGTGCTACGTCTCAGAGCGTATGTGTGATTTGCGCTCCCATGAATTTCATGTTTAATAAATCACATATATTGTAGAGACGTAGCACTGCTACGTCTCTACAACTAACAAAGCCTTGAACAACAAGTTACGATAAATTAAGCACTCATAATTTTTCACACCCCATTAGGAGATTCTTCATGTTCTTTAATGAATTGTCACCAATCTTTAAACAGTTCACCCAGCATCCAGCTTCATTTACAGGCGGATTCTTCTCTGGTTTACTTCGACTCCAGTTGGGTGATGACCCAGTTAAAAGCTGGCTCAATCAACAGCTAGGCTCAACTACTTCCAATACTCAAGCACATAATGGCAGAACCAGCGGTCCTCAGTCAATATCAATTGAATAAATAATTTTACACATATAGAGGCGTTGAATACAACGCCTCTAGTGTCGATCATTAATATATTTTTTATAAAGAAAAACTAAGTATGCTTCTAGAGAAGTACCACAGCCTTAATGATACTTTTTTGACACGTTAAAGATTATGATTATATTGGATTTTGGCATCAGATATTAAACCTATAAGCGCAACTAATTATAAAATATGAGTGTTTGTAAAATCTCATACTTTGAATAATCACACAATCAGTTATTATATGAGCGTATGCCTAAGTTCAGCCCGATCGCTAGTCGATTAGTAGATGATGCAAGTAATATGCTTGCTAATCTATAACATCCGTGCTTTGGTGACTCGGATGCGAAGAAACCAATCTTTGAGATTTGTTGAATTTCTACAGCTGAACTCATCGCTCCTAGTTGAAATTTACGTGATCCCACATGACTATTTACGTTGGAAATCTCTCCTACCGCGCTAGCGAAGCCGACTTAAAAGAAGTGTTTGCAGATTATGGTGAGGTTAAAAGAGTCGTCTTGCCTACTGACCGCGAAACAGGACGACTACGCGGCTTTGCTTTTGTAGAAATGTCCGAAGATGCTCAAGAAGATGCTGCTATTACCGAGTTAGATGGCGCAGAATGGATGGGTCGTCAACTTCGAGTTAATAAAGCCAAACCACGCGAGGAGAATCAACGAAGTAGTTGGGGGAAAAAACAAGATTATTAAAAAGAAGAATTCCTACAAGAGCAAATTGTTTTCTAGCTTTGCAAGACGAAAGTCGGAAAAATTAGAAATAATTAGCAATTTCCATAAACCTAGAAAAGTGTCCCAAACAAGTTGTGACGCGGATAGGGAAATGTCACCACTGTAAGCGGTTGCACTAGTCGGTCTTTTAATCCTTAAAAATAAGGATATAGCAAGCATCTTCTAAGTGCAGCCAATGTTACAGATGGTATTTTTTGAGCAGGTATCTCAATAACTTTGCTTGGTACAAATCAAACGTATTAGTATTTACAGACGACAAGTCAAGAGAGAGATAAAAATGTTGGCAAAAATAATTTAATTCTACTTTTGTTAGGTGAATTTGCCCAAGTATGACCGAAGCGCCATCGCGCTTTGGCACAGACCGAAAAAAGCTTCAAATATTTAGTTTATCTAAAATCATACTTAAGTTATCAAATTAGCTTTCTAAGATAGAGGCAGCAGCTTTCATTAAGGCTGAAGGATAAAGGATGAAAAAAATAAATTAGTAATAAGAACGTGATAATCCGTTCAAACTCACTTCAAACTTCATCCTCTACACTTTGTCATGAAGCCGAACTCAACCAACCAAAATCGTCAGGAAGGACTAAAACATGGCTCCATCGCCAGAATCTCTTGAATTGTCGAACAACGACATCACCGACAAAAGCTTAGATCGTGATTGTACAACTCTATCCCGTCACGTCCTACAGCAATTTGAGAGCTTTTCGCCCCAGGCACAAGATTTAAGTGCGCTGATGAACCGCATAGCCCTGGCAGGTAAGCTAGTTGCCCGTCGCCTCAGCCATGCTGGTTTAATGGAAGGTGTTCTTGGATTTACAGGGGATGTCAACGTCCAAGGAGAATCCGTCCAAAAGATGGATATGTACGCTAATGACGTATTTATCTCGGTATTTAAGCAAAGCGGCTTAGTTTGTCGTTTAGCTTCCGAGGAAATGGAAAAACCCTACTACATTCCGGAAAACTGCCCGATTGGTCGCTACACACTGTTGTATGATCCCATTGATGGCTCATCTAACACCGATACCAATCTCAGCTTGGGTTCAATCTTCGCGATTCGCCAACAAGAAGGAGACGATCTTGATGGTGAGGCGAAAGATTTACTTACCGATGGACGCAAACAAATAGCCGCCGGATACATCCTATATGGTCCGAGTACCATGCTGGTATATACTATAGGTAAAGGAGTTCATTCTTTTACCCTCGATTCCAGCTTAGGAGAGTTTATTCTCACCGAAGAAAATATCCAAATTCCGGCACACGGTTCAGTTTACAGCGTAAATGAGGGTAATTTTTGGCAATGGGATGAATCAATTCGCGAATATATTCGCTACGTCCATCGCACTGAAGGCTATACCGCTCGTTATAGTGGCGCAATGGTAAGTGATATACACAGAATTTTAGTTCAAGGGGGTGTTTTTCTATACCCAGGTATACTTCCCAAGCCAGAAGGTAAACTGCGCTTACTTTATGAATCTGCTCCTTTAGCATTTGTCATAGAGCAAGCAGGTGGTCGTGCTACTACGGGACTCGTAGATATTTTGGACATAGTACCGAAAAAATTGCACCAGCGCACCCCTTTGATTATTGGCAGCAAAAAAGATGTAGCAAAGGTGGAGTCTTTTATTCAAAACGGTCACTAAGACAGCTTGACAAAAACCTTAATGGGTGCTTTTGCACCCCAATAATTAAAAAAGTGATTAGTTCAGCACGGGTAGCGCTTTTAGTCCCTTGATTATCTCAGATGGTCGATGCAATGCTATATTGTCAACGTCAAAATTTAAAGGTCAGTATCAACTGATAAAGGCAGGCTTATAGCAATCGAAGACATAATTAACCGGAGTTAAAGAAATCTATGACCTCAACTAACCATTTATTACAGATAAAAGAATATGGTCAAAGTATCTGGATGGATAACTTGACTCGTGACCTGATTGAGTCAGGCGAGTTGAAAGATATGGTGGAAAATAAAGGTATCTGTGGGATTACCTCGAATCCAGCCATATTTGAAAAAGCGATCGCCGGAAACGTGATTTATGATGCCGATATAGAATCAGGTGTTCGTGCAAAGTTACCGACATACAAAATTTACGAATCCCTAGTTTTTGCAGATATCCGCAATGCGTGTGATATTTTACGCCCGGTTTATGAAGCCTCAGATAAATTAGACGGTTACGTGAGCATAGAAGTACCACCAACCATCGCTCACGATACAGAGGCAACCATCGCTGAAGCTCATCGATATTACCAAGAAATTGGTCGGGAAAACGTGATGATTAAAATTCCCGGTACAGAAGCAGGTTTGCCAGCAGTCGAACAAGTGATAGCTGCCGGGATCAACGTTAACGTCACTTTGTTATTTTCGGTTTCTAGCTATGTCAACTCAGCTGGGGCTTACATTCGCGGTTTAGAAGCTAGAGTCAAAGAAGGCAAAGACATTAGTAACATCGCTTGCGTAGCCAGCTTCTTTCTTAGTCGCATTGATAGCAACATTGACGGCAAGATTAATGGTAAGTTGAAGAAAGGCGTTGATGATATTGCCGTAGAAGCGAAACTTAGAGCAGTGAAAGGAAAAGTAGCGATCGCAAACGCCAAGATAGCGTACCAAGAGTACAAAAAAATTAGCCAGAGCGATCGTTGGCAAGCTTTAACCGCAAAAGGTGCAAAAGTTCAACGGCTTCTTTGGGCAAGCACCGGCACCAAAGACCCCAGCTACAGCGACGTGATGTATGTTGATGAGTTAGTAGGTGCCGACACCGTTAACACCCTACCACCAGCGACAATAGAAGCTTGCGCTGACCACTGTGATGTTGCAAGTCGTGTTGAGACAGATGTCTTTCAAGCTTATCAACTCATCGAAAGCTTGAAAGAACCCGATATCAACATTGACATCAACCAAGTTATGGACGAACTACTTGTTGATGGTATTGATAAGTTTGTCAAGCCCTTCCAATCACTGATGGATTCCTTAGAAGACAAAATCAAGGTCTTGTCACCAGTTTAGGTATTAGGGACTGGGGACTGGGGATTAGGGACTGGAGATGAGGAAATAAAATTATCACCAATGCCCCATGCCCCATACCCCATGCCCTATACCCTAATCACCAATCGAAAATCTTAAACCCACATCTTACAATTATTATGGTTAGTCTGCTAGAAAATCCCTTGCGCGTAGGTCTGCAACAGCAAGGGATGCCCGAACCCCAAATTATAGTCATCTTTGGTGCTTCTGGAGACCTTACCTGGCGCAAACTCGTACCAGCACTTTACAAATTGCGAAAAGAACGGCGCATTGCACCAGAAACTACTATTGTCGGCGTGGCGCGTCGAGATTGGAGCCATGAGTACTTTCGCGAACAAATGCGAAAGGGCATGGAAGAAGCTCATGGTGGCGTGCATCCAGAAGAACTTTGGCAAGACTTCTCCCAAGGATTATTCTACTGCTCTGGTGACATAGATAACCCAGAAAGTTACGAGAAACTGAAGAATTTATTAAGCGAGTTAGATGAGAAACGGGGAACACGGGGAAACCGGATGTTTTATCTTTCCGTCGCTCCTAACTTCTTCCCAGAAGCCATCAAGCAACTGGGCGAAAAATCAATGCTGGACGATCCTTACAAACATCGTCTGGTAATTGAAAAACCCTTTGGTCGAGACTTGGCTTCTGCCAAGAGCTTGAACCAAGTGGTGCAGAAATATTGTAAAGAAAACCAAGTATACCGCATCGACCACTACTTGGGTAAAGACACAGTTCAAAATCTCCTCGTATTTCGCTTTGCCAACGCGATTTTTGAACCGTTGTGGAACCGTCGATTTGTTGACCACGTACAGATTACAGTAGCTGAAACCGTGGGAGTAGAAGACCGAGCGGGATATTATGAAAGCGCCGGCGCATTGCGGGATATGTTGCAAAACCACCTGATGCAACTTTATTGCCTCACCGCAATGGAAGCACCCAACGCGATGGATGCCGACAGTCTCCGCACTGAAAAAGTAAAAGTACTCCAAGCTACGCGATTGGCAGACATTCAAAATTTAGGGCGTTCCGCAGTGCGCGGTCAATATAGCGCCGGCTGGATGAAAGGAAAACAAGTACCTGGGTATCATGAAGAACCAGGAGTAGCTCCTAAATCCACAACACCCACCTACGTGGCAATGAAATTTCTGGTTGACAACTGGCGCTGGCAAGGAGTTCCTTTTTACCTGCGTACAGGTAAACGGATGCCGAAAAAAGTTAGTGAAATTTCCATCCACTTCCGCGAAGTTCCTTCTCGGATGTTTCAATCAGCCGCGCAACAAATGAATGCCAACATTTTGACCATGCGGATTCAGCCCAATGAAGGAATTTCCCTGCGTTTTGAAGTCAAGATGCCTGGGGCAGATTTCCGCACTCGTTCGGTTGATATGGACTTTAGTTATGGTTCCTTTGGCATCGAAGCAACTTCTGATGCTTACGATCGCCTATTTCTCGATTGTATGATGGGCGACCAAACATTATTCACACGCGCCGACGAAGTAGAAGCCGCTTGGCAAGTTGTCACACCAGCCCTTTCTGTTTGGGATGCACCGGCTGATCCAGCATCGGTTCCTAAATACGAAGCTGGTACTTGGGAACCAACCGAAGCAGAACTCTTGATTAATCAAGATGGTCGTCGCTGGCGCAGACTGTAAACAAAAGTCATTAGTCAAAAGTCATTAGTCATTAGTAAAAAATAAGTGATAAATGACTTTTGACAAAACTCAAAACTCACAACTTAAAACTATTATGGCTTCCCAAGCTCCTACTATTTATTCACTTCAAACTCCAAAGGATATTTCGCTCTCAGACGTTGAAGCGGAACTGAGTCAAATTTGGCAAAGTTACGGTATCGGCGACGCAAACGGTGCGCTTCCTGCCGCTACTCGTGCCACAACATTTAGTTTAGTGGTGTACGAACCGGAAGAAACTCAATATCTTTTGGCAACTTCCGGATATTACAACGGTCCGATTGACGGAATTCTCGGACCACAGATGGAAGCAGCGTTACGTGAAGTTCAGAGAACGCATCAACTGCCAGAAACTGGAACCGCAACACCAGAAACTCTCGCCATATTGCGCGAAGAAATTGCTAAACGTCATGGCGACGGAACGGGGGAAATAGGTTCTAAGGCATCCTATGGTTTGGATGCGAAAAGCCCCAGAATCGCCGACGAAATTGCCCTCCGCAACCCTTGCCGAATTATTGCTTTGTGTCCAACAACAGGTGAAGACGAAGGGGTAAAAGCTCAAGTTTCTGCTTATTGCCCAATTCAAAAGCAGTCCTCAAGTACACTGATCTGCTGCGAATACATCACCCTAACCGGCACTGCTGCCGCTTTGGAACGAGTCGGGGGGATGATTCCGGCATTGTTGATTGGCGGTTTGCCGAAGTTTCTCTGGTGGAAGGCTACACCAGATCCTAACAATGCTTTATTTAAACGACTAGCGGCAGTATGCAATAATGTTATCGTCGATTCTTGTGAATTTAACGAGCCAGAAAGCGATTTGCTCAGTTTGCAAGAGTTGGTAGAAACCGGTGTGCCTTTAGCCGACTTGAACTGGCGTCGTCTCTCAGCATGGCAAGAGTTAACCGCTGAAGCTTACGATCCCCCCCTGCGTCGCGCTTCTCTGCGGGAAATTGACCGAGTAACAATTGATTACGAAAAAGGCAATCCCGCACAAGCGTTAATGTTTTTAGGGTGGCTGGCAAATCGCTTGGAATGGAGTCCAGTTTCTTATGAAAAAGAAAGCGGAGACTACCAAATCACTAAAATTAGCTTTCTTACACAAGACCAACGCCAAGTACAAGCTGAATTAGCTGGTGTCCCGGTGGCTCATGGAGGAGAAATTATCGGCGACTTGATTGCTTTGCGCTTGAGTTCGACCAATCCCCAAGCTGACTGCGGTACACTTATCTGTTCGGAAACCGGTGGCTGTATGCGGATGGAAACCCAAGGTGGTGCCCAATCTTCTGGTTTATTTCAACATGTGACTTCACTTTCTGAACAAAAAGCAGAAGTTTTGCTAAGTCAGCAGGTGCAACGTTGGGGTCATGAGGCACTTTTTGAAGAAAGTCTTGCGGTTATAGGTAAGTTTCTGAAATTGGGTAATCAATAATGTTGTAATGTTGGTTGTTAGTAGATGGTAGTTAGTGGTTAGTGGTTAGTGGATAGTTGATAATGGTAAATCTTAACAACCAACAACCAACAACCAACAACCAACAATGCCTTTAGTTATTGCCGGTGAACGTAGTGGGGTGGGTAAGACAACAGTCACGCTCACCCTTTTAGCATCTTTATGCCGTCGTGGTGAAATGGTGCAATCTTTCAAAGTGGGTCCAGATTATATTGACCCAATGTTTCATCAGCATGTAACTAATCGTGCTTGTCGCAATTTAGACCCCGTGCTGACTTCGGAAGCTTACGTTCAAGAATGTTTTGCGCGTCACATTCAAGAAGTAGATTTTGCCCTTGTAGAAGGGGTAATGGGTTTATTTGATGGAATTTCGTCAGATTGGTCATTTGTAAAAGACGAATTACCAAAGACAGATTTTGCCAGTACTGCTCATGTTGCGCGACTGTTGGATTTGCCTGTAGTATTGGTGATTGATTGTAGTCGATTGTCTGGTTCTGTAGCAGCGATCGCTTACGGTTATTGCTCTTTTGATCCGAGAATTAAAATTGCTGGGGTGGTATTAAATCGGGTAGGAAGCGATCGCCATTTATCTCTACTCAAAGATTCACTCTTACCCCTACAATTACCAATTATCGGCGTTTTGCGGCGTGAAGATAACATCACCATTCCCGATCGCCATTTGGGTTTAATACCCACAGCAGAACTTCCTCAACTTGATGCAGTTATCGAACGACTTGCCGATTTAGGCGATACTTGCTTTGACTGGGATCGCTTGTTACCATTACTGAAATCAGAACGTCTTCCTTCCCCCGCTCCCCCGCTCCCCCGCTCCTCCTTTCCTCTTCAAATCGCTGTTGCACGCGATCGCGCTTTTAATTTTTACTATCAAGATAATCTCGACTTGCTGCAACAATTGGGTGCAGAACTAATTTTCTGGAGTCCTCTGGAAGATGCTTTACCTAAAAATGTCCAAGGTATGTATTTTGGTGGTGGTTTCCCAGAAGTTTTTGCCCAGCAACTTGCGGAAAATACTAGCGCTCGTGAAGCAGTTAAAACAGCAATTATTGCCGGAATACCTACAATCGCCGAGTGTGGTGGATTGATGTATTTGTGTGAGGAAATTGTTGATTTTGAGGGAAAATCTTGGTCGATGGTGGGAGTTTTGCCGACAACATCTGTGATGGGTGGACGTTTAACTTTGGGGTATCGTCGCGCTGTTGCTTTGCAAGGTAATCTCTTAGTGGATGCAGGTACAACCATTTACGGACATGAGTTTCATCGTTCCCGTTTAATACCAGAACCGAATTTACCATTATTTCAAACTTATCGATGTGATTCTGAGGAAACAACTGGAAATGAAGGATGGAATTTACCGATGAATCTTCACGCTTCTTATATTCATATGCACTGGGGAGCGTGTCCAGAAATTCCGCAGCGGTTTCTCAAAAATTGCTTTATCTATGGAATATAACTTAAGAAAAGGCGAACAATAAACTAAAGTATAATCGCCCTCGATAGCTTGTATTTCACATAATATCATGTCAGTTTAATTAACAGTAATAAAAACCTACCTATCGTCGTAGAGACGTTCCGGCGGAACGTCTTTACATTGTCAGTAATAAACCTGTCATGATATAACAAGATACAAGCTGAAACAAACAATGGACAGACGATAGATTGTAGTGCCATCATATAGGGTAATATTATCAACCTATTAATAACTCGTTTCCAAATCGGAAATGTAACAACCCCCTCTGTAATTCATCAATTAAAGTTGGGGTAATTTTTGATAATTATAAATCAATACCGTTCATTTATGCCCCAAATCCTCGTAGAGACGTAGCAATGCTACGTCTCTACATACCATTTTTTACCCCACATTCCGCACCTCAATTGTATTAAATTATAAATACCTGAAATAAAAAACATGAGCAAACTTTTAGGAATTGCACTACTTGTCCTTGGCATTTACTTTTTGGGACAGAACATTATCTTTACCACTCATTACTCTCCCTATTTATGGCGAGATATTCCCGCTGGTGCTTCAGTTCTAGCAATTATGGGTGGCATTATCAGTCTGTTATTTTTCTCCAGAGAAACCGGCAATATGGGATGGATTTTACTTGGTGTCGGTGCTGTCTTAGTCTTTTTTAGTGGTGGCATTATTTTAAAACCAACCAGCCTATGGAACTTTTTTATTGCCTTTGCGGCTTTAGCAGGTGGGTTTCAATTGATAACACAAGGAAGACTTAGATTTTAGGCGATCACATCTCCAAATTGATCGCGATTCATCTTCAAAAAAAGTTCTATAAAATACTAATTATTCAAAGCGATCGCATTAATTTTCTGGTTAAGTTGTCGAATGCGACTACTTAGTTCACGAATAATATTTACAGCTATTTCTGGAGTTTCTTCTATGGCATCATATAGTTGTTCTTGGGTTAGTTCTAAACATTCACAAGTTTCTAAAGTGGTTGCGGAGGCTGAACGAGGCTCAGTATCAAATACTGCCATTTCCCCAAAGTATTTTCCCTTAGGTACTTCAGCTAGAAGTTTATTACCGATATGAACTTGAACTTTACCGGAAACAACAATATAAAGCGATCGCCCTTCTTCTCCCTGTTTAAAAATGGCATAATTAGCAGGAAACGAAAGTTCATCCATCACCGAAGCCAGCCGAACAATAAAATCATCCCGTAATTTCTCAAAAATTGGGACTTGTCGAACAAATAATAAACGGTCAACGCTAGTTAACATAAATGTTAGTGGTTGGTTGATAGTGGTTGGTTGATAGTGGATAGTTGATAGTGGTTAGTCGGTCAACAACTAACTAGGGCTTGCGGATTAAAGCTGAAACCCTTGTATAAATGTAGATCGCTTGGTGCGATAGACGGAAAGTTTCCGTATAATAAAGTGTCGAGACTAATGTTTAATAGAAGATTTAAAATATGGAATATGTTGAAAATACACAGTCAAACACTATGGTTTTAGCGAAAGAAACTCTCATCTCTCCAGGATTCTACACAACTAATATCAGAAAGCTCTCTGATATTGATACTTTAAGCTTTCAAGGAGCCTTTAATACTACTGTAGCCAATCTAAAAAACGACTATAACAAAGACAAGTATATACGTGACGGCAGATTTAATCAGTCTTGGGATCACATTCAAGGTGAGGCGCAAGAACTCATAATTAAACTTCTAGAAATGTACTTTACTGCTGAGTACTCAGGATTCATTCTGTACAAAGAGTTATCATATCAACTCAAGGAAACAAACAGCATTCTTTCAGATGGGTTCTCCCTGATGTCTCGTGATGAAGCCCGTCACGCTAGTTTTCTAAATAAAGCTCTCTTAGATTTTCATGTCAAACCTGGCTTAGATTTTCTAAAAAAAGAACATAGAAAATATATTTTTCTGCCTTTTTCATGGTTTATCTATTCTACTTACCTGTCTGAAAGAATTTCTAGCTGTTATTATATAACCATTTTCGAGCATTTAAAGGCTTATCCTGAGCGCTCCATCTATCCTCTTTTTAGCTTTTATAAATCATGGAGTGAAGATGAGAATCGACATGGAGATTTTTTTGGAGCAATTATTAAATCGCAACCACAATTTTCTAATGGATTAAGAGCAAAAATAGTCTGCAAGTTTTTTTTGCTTTTGATTTTTAGTATGACATACTTCAAATATAAGAGTAACGATAAACTCCTTGCATTGCTTGGGCTAGATGCTCGTGAATACTATGTTTCTACAATAAAAAAGGTCAACAACACTATCAGGGAAGATCTGCCCACAATTCTTGATGTTGAAGAGCCACGTTTTTTTGAAAAATTAGACATTTGCTCATTGCATATTTTAGAAAATAAAAAAATTAATATATCAAATCAAAATATGTTCTTAAAATCGATCAGAAAAGCTCCGCATTATTTCACCCTTTTCTTGATTATGTTACGTCTATTTTTTATGAAATCAATTGATACGCGAGAGAAGCAGTAGGCATTTGAGGCTCAGTTGCCACAAAATCACCTTCACAGATTTTTTATCTTCAATAATGAGAAATCAGATTTTGCTTACAATGTAGGTAGTTGCATAGTTTTAAGGTAAAAGATGCCGATACTAACCCTTAGTAATGAGCAGGTTGTTGAACTGGTCAAACAGTTATCGTCTGAACAACAAGTAGAGGTGTTTAGGTTTTTACTTCTCCATCAGTGGGGGAAATGGGAATCATTGTCACGTTACGGAGCCGATAAAGCTAGATTAGTTGCCCAAGAGCGAGGTTTCGACTGGGATGCAATGACTGAGGAAGACCGCGAAGCTTTAATCGATGATGTGGTGCATGAGGATTAATGCGATACGTTGCGGTTTTTGACACTAATATTTTGCTCTCCGCCCTACTTTCTACGAACGGTAATCCATTTCGATGTCTAGCTTTGGCAAGGATAGGGCAGGTTGAGTCGGTGATCTGTCAAGAAATTTTGGACGAATTTGCTGAGAAGTTGCTCGTGAAATTCAAATTTTCTGAAGAGATGACGCAAGCAGCAGTAAAGGAGGTGCGTGAGTTTTCCCGTCTGGTTGAGATTCCTGGAATACTCCAGGTGGTTCTAGATGATCCAGATGATGACATGGTTGTAGAAAGTGCAGTGGTTGGTAATGCGACTCACATCGTTACAGGGGACAAGCATCTTTTGTCATTGACAAGCCATCAGAGTATTGCGATTGTCAAAGCGGCAGAGTTTGTTGCTTTGTTGGCATCATCCTAGCTAACTACTATCAACCATCAACCATCAACTTTTTAAGTTGAGCGACTACAAGAGGGTGTGGATCGTTTTTCAACTGAGGTAAAAGTTCTAGAAGAACGCGGGGTGAAACTACACTTAAATATGCGATCGCAGCTTCTCGCACAAATCCGGTAGGATGACGCAGGGTTGCCATAATTTCGGGAATTGGCAATGGAATACAAGCAACTTGGGCAAAATGAAAACAGCAAGCCAAGCACCAATCGGAAAGTAAATTTCCCTGGCTGATCAATCTGCAAGTGCGATCGCTTAATAACATTTGTTGATATTCAGCCATTCCTTTAGACACTATATGCTGTAGTTTTTCTTCAGGCGATCGCTGATCAAAAATATTCACCAATACAGATTTACTCGGTAAATTAACTGTATGCTCTAAAATTTCTAATCCCCGTGCTAAGTTTACTGCTGACTCAGACCGAAGATTAAACGCCGCTGCCTGTATATTATCCTGAGAATAAAGCAGTTTCAACAACATCATCAATCGCTCTTTTACATTAATTTCTAATTCTAAAAGTGCGCGTTTTAGTAACGATAATATAGTAATCTCTCTTGGAGTTATTTGGTGTTTTTCTGTTTTAAAATCTATATAATTTGCGGATATTTCTTTGGGAATTTTAAAGTCAATACAAGCGGCGTAAATTTCTCCTAAAAAGCTGATTTCCTGCTCAATTAGCATTTCCACCTTTTTTTGATATAACCCATATACTAAACTGATAATTCCTTCTTTTTTATGCCTTGCGAGTAAAGTTTTCAGGATATGATCTCTACTTGTACCACGAAAAATTTCCAATTGTTGCCATAAAATATCCATTGCTTCTAAAGTGGGAATTTGACCAATAGTGCGCCACGCGTACATTCGCACGAAATCCGGTTTATAAATATTAGTAGCAAGGCTCAACAGCATCGGGAAAGCTTCATTTTCTAACTGCACTAAAGCAAGCATTGCTGTATTGCGAGTTGATTTATAGCAAAGCCCTGCTAATAACGCTGAATAATATTCTTCTAATTGGTTTGCCACAATCATTTCTAATACAGCACGACGCACCCGTAAAGACTCATCTTGCAATAAATTAGGAATATGAATTCGCAACGCTTGTAAATAAACTGCTTCTGTTAATACTTTGACCCCATTCATCCGTTCAAGTTCAAGTTTATGAGTCAGCATTTTTCGCAGAGTATGCATTGCTGCTACTTTTTGCATTGGTGTTCCTTGACGTAACAGCAAGGCAGCAGCAGTACCTCGAATAAGTGAATTTTCTTGCGGATGCAAATACTCTTCTAATTTCCCTAAATCTGGATGTTTTTCAGCTAGCCAAATATAGCGTATGCTCAGAGCAAAAATTTCTGGAGTAAGATTTTCTTGGCGCTGTGCTAATAAAGTGCGGACTTCAGGTAAATAAGCTGCATTTGCACCTGCTGCAAGCATCACTTCCAAACTGGACTTTTGTAAATCTGGGGATAACTTGACTAACATGGATGCTAAAATTTCTGCGGCACCTTGAAGGTCAAATTGAGATAAAAGTTCAATGCAAGAGCGTTTATCTGCTTCTGTGCGTTTTTCTGCTAAAGTTTTTATTACTACCTGCTTGAATAGTGGCAAATCTATATTTGAAGCATTGATTTGACCTTGTTCTGCACTTGAAACTAACAGTTCAACGTAGCCTTTTTGTAGTAACCAAATTACGCCGAGACAAATCGCACCAGCGATCGCTGTTAAGAGCAATAATATTAAGTCGTGTGCGTTGATGGGCAAAAACCGCGTACACAGCCACAAAGTAACTAAAATCACTACACCTGCCGTTCCAGCACCAAACGCTTCCGCAATCCCACCGGAAAATGTTTGCACACGAGAGCGAATTTTCGCGGGTATTGGTTGAAACAACAATGGTCCGCTACTAGCGACAAAGGTATAGCGCAAAAGTTCGTCTAGAAACTTGATAATCACTAAACCCCAGAAAAAGTTTTGCCCTTGTATCACCACAAATAAACCGAGTATCGGGATAACTATTGGGATCAAAACTATGACGCTTGCTGGTAATGTGGCAACGGCAACAAACACCCCAGAACGTTCGAGCAATCGGCTGGAGATAAACCATTGCATAGTTAACTCACACAGTCCGGTAATTCCGCCAAATATCCCTAGAAAGCTGGCGATTTGTTTGTCGTTATAATTTAACTTCAGTTGAGTCAGATACTGAAAATCGATTAAAATCCCCATGACTTGCAGCAACGCAAAAAACGCAAACAACAGCAATGCATAGCGCTTCACAGGACCTGTAAGACGGCTTTTGGTGGAACGTGATGTTGTCGTCGGAATTAATCGTTGGGGAGTATTGGGAAAAGCTTGACGGTACTTGTGAGTGAGATACCAGAGAATTAGAGTTCCCAAAACGATGAAGGTAGCAGCGAAGGGAACGATGACGTTATGCAGTCCGACAAATAGCAGCAGTAAAGGTAAACTAAAACCGCTGAGGACATCAGCAACTAAAATACCACTGCTGACTAATGGGTAGGTGCGCTTAATCTCGCGAATATTGAATAATTGATTGGCGGTAATTGAGGTATTGAGGTCGTTGATAATGTAAAAAGCATCTACCCACAAGCGCAGTAGAAATATGCTAATGACTTGAAAAGGTAAAACTTGCAAACCAAAAGGTAGTAAAATTAGTGGCACGAACATAAAAGGTGCGATCGCCACAATTACCAACCGCAAGGGAAAAATCTTTTGCAGCCAAGAATAAAAAAAAACCAGTACAGAACCAAGCGCTGCACTAGCAATATAAATCCAAGGCAGTGACTTTGCCCCATATTGATCTAAAAAAAGCGCGACTGTACTATCCTCAGACCAACGCAATCCTATAGATGTAATTGTATAAAAAGCAAACATTAAAAATGTGCGATCGCTCTCCTCCGGTCGGAGATTCACCCACTTCAGCAATCGGTTAAGAACACCTTTATTTTTCGCAACAAAAGAGAGTTTTTTTAGTTCCATGCAAGTTGTATTTTCTAGAGACTAGGGATTAGAGACTAAAGACTAGGGATTAGGGAGTCTGTCAAGAACTAATTGACGGATAGTTTCGCTGTAGAGACGGCGATTCCCTTGCGTCTCTCTAACCGTCAAAATAAATTTGACAGACCACTAGGGATTAGGGATTAAGGACGCTTGAAACAGATTATTCATACCGAGTTGCACAGCATAGATATAACCTCACCCCTACCCCTCTCCTTGTTAAGGAGAGGGGAGATAAAGCATAGCTTTGTCGGGGTGAGGTTATGATAAGTAGTCGGACAGAATTAATTACACAATGTCCGAAGCGAGTGGAACGAAGCAATCGCAAGGGTTTGGGATTGCTTCACGACCTTCGCAATGACTGTAAATATTTTTGTCCACCTATACTTATCTGTTTGTCCCTTGTCCCCTTGTCTCTCAGTAAAAAGTCCCCAGAAATGGCAAAAGTCCTGAGCAACTGAGTATTATCTTTCCCACTCAGCGCTCAAGACTATCGTTTGTTAATTTATTTAAACGACCTATGACATCATGTTCGTTTAATTAACAGAATAAAAACCTACCTACCGTCGTAGAGACGTTCCGCCGGAACGTCTCTACATTGTAAATAATTTACCGGACATGATATGAGTCGATTTTATTTTTGTTTTAGAGGTTAACTTAATCGCGAAATAGTTATCTAAAATTAGTCAAAACTCGCTGGACAAGATAAGTCTAGAATTGATATAGTATCTGCAATGCCGAAAACCAAGGCTCAATTATCCGGTTTGTAAACCGCAGTTCTGTCAGTACTAGCCAGCCTGTTAAGGTCGAGAAGGAAGTCCACAACTCGTTAAATTGGCGCTCATATAGTGGGTGACTCATGGCTAAAAGCTTCAGCTAGAATTGTTTTTTGGATTAGGATGGGCTACATCCGAATTTACGCCTGTGGACAAGAAGGAGCCGACTCCCTTGGGTGAAGCAGGAAGCAGACCCTTCAAGAGCAATCTTGATTGAATAGTGAGACTTGAGAAAGTTTAGCTAAGTTTTGTGTAGCAGAAGACGTTTTCTCTAAAACAATCGGATCGTTATTTCTTAGGCGATATGAGCATCATCATATTTCGCCCTTCTTTTTTGGGCATTTGCTGTACCTCGCCAAATGGCTCTAAGTCAGTAGCCATTCGTTTGAGTAAAGTTTCTGCTAGGTCGCTGTGTTGAATTTCCCGACCTCGGAACATCACAGTGGCTTTGACTTTATCACCATCTTTCAAAAACCGCTCTGCTTGCTTGACACGCACGTTGTAGTCATGTTCTTCTATTTTGTAGCGCATCTTCACTTCTTTGACGTCAGCGGTGTGCTGCTTTTTCCGGGCTTCCCGCGCCTTCTTCTCCTGCTCGAATTTGTATTTCCCATAGTCCATAATCCGACAAACCGGCGGGTCAGCCTTGTCACTGAGTAGCACCAGATCAAGTTCTTTTTCTTCTGCTAGTTGCAGTGCTTCCTGAGGAGTGATAATTCCTAGTTGGGCGCCATCAGTATCAATGACCCGAATTTTCGGGAAGCGAATTCTTTCATTAATTTGGGGCAGATCGCGAGTTCTTTTTTTCTCAATCACAGGCGTCATGTATGATTTTTGGGGGCTGTTTGGTTGTAAAGAATTGGACTTGGTGTTGTTTTGTACGCCTCAAGTTGCGATCGCGCTTCTTGAGGACTGAAACTTAAAAAATAAGCTATGGTTCTATGGTAACTAATCCATAAAGTAGTTTATTAGTTGTGGTATATGTCATTCTACTCACTGTGAGAGAATTTCTGCCCAATAGTTAATCTAAATTACACAACACTTATAAACTTTAACTATTGTAACATTTAAAACATATTTATAATAAAAAGTATAGTTTGATACTAAATTATGTTAAATAGACTAATAACCCAAGTTGCTAATTATAGATTCAGGCGATCGCTTCGGGTCACTTAAGCAATAAAATTCCCTCCAAAGATAAATTTAGGAGGGAATATGGTTAATGAAATGGCATTGCATAATAAAGGGATGAATTGAGATTATCTACTGTGTAATGCCTATACTGTGGGTCTACGAAGATTCCCAAGAACGGAAAGCGTAGAGGTAAACAACATCACATTTGCAACGCCTTATCAACCAACAACTATCAACTAGCTTTCTTCAACTTTGTCCGACGCTCGATTAGCACGTGCTTCGGCTGAAGCCATTACCTCGTCCATATTCTCCAGAATTTCGCCTGGGAAATTTTCCAAAACTCTGGTAGAAAGAGCAACGCGACCTTTACCTTCATCCAAGTCAATAATTACAGCTTTAATCAACTGACCAACTTGAAACACTTTTTCCAGATTTTCAATAAATTTTTGGCTCACCTGCTTGATGTGGAGTAAGGCACTAACACCTGACAAATCAACAAACACACCAAAAGGCTTGATGCCAGTAACTTTACCTTCGACCAACTGACCATTCGCCAACATACTGAAGCCGGCAGAACGAGTTGCCAAGCGCTGAGAAAGTATAAGCTTATTATTATTGCGATCAATTTCTAAAAAGCCAGTAGTTAGAGTTTGACCTTTAAGACCTTCTAAATTATCACGCTCAACCAAGTGCGATCGCGGAATAAATCCCCGCAAACCTAGCAAATCAACAGTAACACCACCTTTATTCACACCCATTACTCGCACTTGTACCGTCTGGCTGTTTTCTTGCATTTCCACCAGCCGTTCCCAGATGTGCTTAATTTCCAACTGTTTCCGAGATACGGTAACTTGACCTTCTGCATCTTGTTCTCGGATAATTATAAATTCCAGTTCTTCTTGTAGCGGCAACACCTCCGACAAATTAGTTATTGCTCTCAAAGAAGCCTCATCGCGGGGGATAAAAGCGGAAGATTTGCCTCCAATATCGACATATGCTCCATCATGGTCAAGCTGGAACACTTTACCGTGTACCACCTGTCCCTTTTGAAACTGATAGTCGTGTTTTTCCAGTGCTTGGGCAAAATCGTCCATTGTAAACGACGAGTTAGCTTTTTGAGAAAGTTTCGCTTCGGAATTCATGATCTTTGAAGATAAATTGTTATTTGCTAATTGCCAAATGCTTGGCAATTAGCCATTTGTAGTATGAACGGATATTTCTTTCTACCTAGTGGCTTAATTGTGTAAACAGTTGTTTCACCTGCTCCCAAGCATCAGCCGCCGATGAAGGATTATAGCTGGCGCGATGGTCACAGAAAAATCCGTGGTCAGCTCCATCGTAGCGAAACACACGATGCTCGATTTTATATTTTTCTAACTCTGCCTCTATTTGATCTACCTCCTGTTGAGGAATGCTGGCATCTTCCTTGCCAAAAAAGGCGTATAGTGTGCCTTTAATTTCTGGGGTGAGGGTAAGGGTAGGAGCGCCACCTCCTGGTGTGCGACTGGTAATGCCTGCGCCGTAAAATGAAGCGGTAGCTTTGATATCTGGTAAAGTGGAAGTGAGATATGCTACATGACCGCCAAAGCAGAAGCCAATACAGCCAAAACCATCTTTTTTTACTTGGGGGAGACTTTTGAGGTAATTAATCGCTGTTTGAATATCGCTTAATAATTCTGATGCTTTGGTTTGCATAGCATAGTTTCTGCCAGTTTCAATAGCTTCTGGGGTATAGCCAGTTTCAAAACCGGGAGCGATACGTTGAAAAATTGCTGGTGCGATCGCTACATATCCAAGTTTAGCAATACGTTCTGTAACTTCCCGGATATGGGCGTTGACACCAAAAATTTCTTGCAATACTACAATACCTGAGTAGGAACCTGGTTCTTGTGGTTGTGCCAGATAAGCCTCTATTTGTAAATTGTCAAGGGATAGCTTAACCGTTTTGGTATCGATTACTTGAAGAGTCATAATTATTTTTACTCATGGTTTGTAATTATCAGATATAACTATGCCAGGATCTTAACTTCATCTCAACTCTTCGCGCCAAGTTTATAGGACAGGGAGCGCACTTCTTTTGGCGACAAGTGAGAAGGCTTGGACGCTATCAGAAATTTCCACGCCGATGAATTCCATGTATAAATAAAATATTTGACAAGTAGCATATGCCGCTGATCGCATAGGACTACTAGCACTATTTGGAGGTTTGGTGATGATTCAATTCCGTATTCAGCCAGACAGTGAAATTCCCGCATCAACCCAGCTGTTTAATCAAATCCGGTTTGCGATCGCTTCCCGGCAATATCCACCTGGATACAAATTACCAAGCACACGAGCGCTGGCGATGCAGACGGGGTTACATCGCAATACGATCAGCAAAGTTTACCGCCAGTTAGAAGAAGAGGGATTTGTCGAAAGTCTTGCTGGTTCGGGAATTTACGTCCGTGCCCAAGGTCATGAAGGCGGAAGTCGTCTGAAATCGCCAATTCTCAACGAACATCCAGAAGCATACAAAGTTGTCCAACAAGCAATGGATGAACTACTTTCTCAAGGCTGCTCGCTCAATCAAGCTCGTGAGATATTCTTGGCAGAAATTGATTGGCGCTTGCGTTGTAGTGCGCGAGTAATAGTGGCAGCTCCATCTCAAGATATTGGCGCTGGGGAGTTAATGATGTATGAATTAGAACAATCCCTCAAAATGCCCGTACAGTTGGTAGCGATGGAAGAATTAATTAAAGTGTTAGATAAAACATCCTCTGCCACTGTGGTTACAAGTCGGTATTTTATCGCGGAAGTCGAAGCGATCGCTGCCCCGAAAACTGTGCGAGTTATTCCCCTAGATATCTACGACTACGCCAAAGAAATCAATTTGGTGAGAACCCTACCAAAAGATAGCTGTGTGGGCATAGTCAGCCTCAGTTCTGGCATTCTCCGTGCTACAGAAGTGATCATCCACGGCTTTCGGGGAGATGAACTACTGGTGATGACTTCTCAACCAAAAGATGCCTACAAACTTCAAGCGATCGTTAAACGTGCCGAAGTAATTTTTAGCAGCGATCAAGTTAGTTTTTCCGCAGTCCAAGCCGCAGTCCACGCTGCTCAAGAGGACATTATCCGTCCACCAAAACTGATTCGCAGCGAAAATTACATTGGTACTAAATCGATTAACTTGCTCAAAAGAGAGCTAGGTTTGGGGTAATTTCTCGATGGATAGTAGTTATACCATTTCTCTATGAAGATGGATATAATTCAGCCCACGCAGGTAAGCTCTTGTTTGTAGAGCCAGCGGCTTCCAGCCTGTTCGCGTAGCGTGCGCTCGGCGCAGGGCGACCAGGTGCAACCTCACATAAAATTGGTATTAGTGGTTAAGCATCAACCATTGACCATCAACCATCAACTAATTCAAAAACTCTCGCACCAGCCGTAAATAAGTTGGTGCGTCTTCCAACATCGGAAAATGACCAGTATGGGGAATCATGGCATACTCAACTTTATCGTTTAATGCCGCTGCTTGATGCCCCATCTTAGCCGGAATAATCTTGTCATATTCTCCCGCCACCAGCAAGGTAGGAACTGTCACTTTCGCGAATTCATCGGGCATTAATTCAGATGCTGTCTTGCTTACAGAAGTAAAAATGGTGCCTAAGGCAGCATCATAATCTGCTTCCAAAAAATCTTCCAAAAAAGCCTGCCGTTCCGCCGCTGGTATGGGACGATGTAGAAATCGCGCCATAAACATTCGGTCAACAAATGGTATTTTTCCTAACCATTTGGGACGGAATTTAACTACGTAACCACCGAATTTATGAAAGGCTGCAAACGCTTTTTCATCGTACTCAAAAATGCCGCTACAAGTCAAAATTGCTCGTTCTACTCGTTCGGGATAGCGGTTGAGAAACAAAGTAGCAATTGACGCGCCCATTGAATGAGCATTAATATAGACGCGCTGTAGTTGCGACTTATCTAGCAACATTTTCAAGTCGTCAGCATATTCTTCTAATTCATAGGTTAACTCAGCGATCGCCTCCAATTCTTCTTCTACTGACTGCGACTCAACTGACTCAACCACAGATTCACTTGCACATGTTACAATTTGTTGTCCACCAGAACGTCCAAAACCGCGCAAATCGTAGAGTAAACAATCAAATTCATCTGATAAAGCATGAGCGGTGCTTTGCCAATACCTAGCTGAACCTGCCCAACCATGAATAAAAACCATCACTGGTTTCACCTGCAAACCAGATAATTTTTTTATCCACTCGTAATAGTGCTCAACACCCCGAACATTAATATAAGGCATTTGTCAAAAGTCAAAAGTTAAAAGTCAAAGGTTAAAAGTCAAAAGCCTTTTACTAATGACTCTTGACTAATGACTCTCTATGCTGATTCTGGCTTGGGTAATGAGGATGGATGCATGAGCAATTCGGCAGTCGATCGCTTTTCTACCATCTCCCGCGTTACTGAGCAGCGAGTTACATCTTTACGAGAGGGTAACTCGTACATTACATCCAGCATCAGTTCTTCGATAATACCACGCAGCGCCCTAGCACCTGTTTTGCGGCGATAGGCTTCTTGAGCGATCGCCTTTAAGGCATCTGTTTTAAAATCTAGCTGCACGTTATCCATCTTCAGCAGTTTTTGGTACTGTTTCACCAAGGCACTACGCGGTTGTGTCATAATTGCCATCAGTGCTTCTTCATCCAACGGATCTACTACCGCCACCATTGGTATCCGTCCAATGAATTCGGGAATCATCCCAAATTTTACTAGGTCATCCGGTTCTAGATGGCGCAGAGTATCTGCCACCCGCTTTTCTTTCGATACACCTTCTCCCGGTTGGACAAAACCCATTGACTTTTTGCCAACTCTCTGATCTACTATTTTTTCCAGACCGACAAAAGCACCACCACAGATGAACAAGATATTACTTGTGTCAATTTGGATGCAATCTTGATACGGATGCTTGCGTCCTCCTTGGGGTGGTACGTTGGCGATCGTTCCTTCTAACATCTTCAGCAAAGCTTGCTGCACGCCTTCGCCAGAAACATCCCGCGTAATCGAGGGATTCTCACTTTTGCGAGCAATTTTGTCTATTTCGTCGATGTAGATTATTCCTCTTTGAGCTTCTTCCACATCCAAATCTGCTACCTGCAATAGTCGCAGCAAGATATTTTCTACATCTTCTCCTACATACCCAGCTTCCGTCAGCGTTGTGGCATCCGCGACGGCAAAGGGTACATCTAAAATTTTCGCCAAAGTTTGTGCTAACAGGGTTTTACCGCAACCGGTCGGTCCCATGAGCAAAATGTTGGACTTTTGCAGTTCTACAGCATCATCTGCCCCAGCTTTGCCACTGCCTTTAGACTGAATGATCGCCAACCGTTTGTAATGATTGTAAACCGCGACTGACAGTACTTTCTTTGCCTCATCTTGACCGATGACGTGTTCGTCGAGATATTTCTTAATATCTTGTGGCTTGGGTATCTGATTAAATGAGATACTGTTAGAGCGAGCGCGACGTTTTTGAGGCGGTTCTGACCGTGGTGCGGCTGGTGGTGTTGCCGCACCATTCGTGTCGAGTAACTCCTCATCTAGTATTTCATTACACAAGTCAACGCATTCATCGCAAATGTAGACTCCTGGTCCGGCGATTAATTTACGCACCTGCTCTTGAGACTTGCCACAAAATGAACATTTTAAATGGGAGTCGTACTTAGACATGCCAGCCTCTTATTTCACAATGGTGACGTTTTCCCCAGCGGTGGGTAGATTTTGTCTGGAAATGACTTGGTCGATCAAACCGTAGTTTTTCGCTTCTTCTGCCGACATGAAGAAGTCGCGCTCAGTATCAGCCTCGATTCTTTCAAAGGGTTGACCAGTATGAGTTGCCAATAACTGATTCAACTTCGACTTAATGTAAAGAATTTCTCTTGCCTGAATTTCGATGTCAATTGCTTGCCCTTGAGCGCCACCAAGCGGTTGGTGAATCATAATCCGAGAATCCGGTAGAGACATGCGTTTACCAGCGGTTCCAGCAGTCAGCAGAAACGCCCCCATGCTTGCAGCTAATCCGAAACAAATAGTTACAACATCAGGACGAATTTGTTGTATTGTATCATAGATTGCCATTCCTGCGTAGACTGAGCCGCCCGGAGAATTAATATACAGTTGAACGTCTTTTTCTGAGTCTTCGGCATCCAAAAACAGCAACTGGGCAACAATCGAGTTAGCAACAGTATCGTCGATTGGCGTACCCAGAAAGATAATCCGCTCTCGCAGTAAGCGCGAGAAGATATCGAAAGCTCTTTCTCCCATACCAGATTGCTCTACCACCATCGGGACGATGTTGCTAGGGCTGCTTTGAGAGTTAATTTGTCTTATACCCAAACTGTTGATTGGGTCATTTCCCGACTGCGATATAAACATAAAAGAACGTTTGAGAACAAACAGGACAAAGGTTAAAGCAGCTTTTGCTGCTTTTGAGAGCGAATTTGATTTGTATTTTAGCTATGTGTTAACCATTATGCCTTATGTAAATAGCTCTCGTGTTACACACTATCAAGCTAAGGCGGTAATCTGGGTAGTTATTGATTTAGGTTTTCTTCAAAATCTCGCACCTCGGCAGTCAAAAGTCAAAAGTCAAGAGTCAAGAGTCAGGAGTCAAAAGTCAGGAGTTAGGAGTCAAAAGTCAAAAGTCAGGAGTGATTTATCCCCTTGTCTCCCTTGTCTCCCTTGTCCCCCTTGTCTCCCTTATCCCCCTTGTCTCCCTTGTCTCCCTTGTCTCCTACTCTCCCTGTGTTGATTCTGGAGGAGATTCGGTGGTTTGTTCCTCTATCTCAGGTGCTGCTGCTTCTAATTCTGGTGATTCTGTTTCGTCTTGAGGAGCCAAAGAACCCTCAGGGACAAGTTCAACTGATTCGGTGGTTTGTTCCTCTATCTCAGGTGCTGCTGCTTCTAATTCTGGTGATTCTGTTTCTTCTTGAGGAGCCAAAGAACCCTCAGGGACAAGTTCAACTGATGAGTGTTCTATCAACCAATCGAGGATTTTTTCGGTTGAGAGTTCCTGATCGACTACTGCACGGAGTCTTTCGGGATCAACATCTTGATCTGCGTACTCTTGCATCAGTTCTGTAACTCTTGCCTCGATTTCTTCTGGTGTGACTTCAATGGACTCACGTTTACCGATTTCTACAAGTGCAAGCGATCGCTTTAACCGTTCAATTGCTTCATTGCGCGATCGCTCCCGCAACTGAGGAATAATATCTTGGGTAAACAACTTCTTGACATCCAACCCCTGTTGAGAAAGTCGCATCGCTGTTTGCGTCAGCATCTGATCGACTTCTTGGGAAATCATCGTTTCTGGTAAGTCTACGAATACATGCTTGAGCAATTCTTCTAATAACGCTTCCTGCTTATTTGTTTTAGTTTTGGTAGCAGCCTCTTTTTCATATCGCTCTTCTAAAGAAGCACGCAATTCGGCTAATGTATCAAAATCGCTCATTTCTTGAGCAAAATCATCATTTAATTCCGGTAGCTCTTTTTCTTTAATTTCTTTGAGCGTTACTGTGAATTTGGCTTTTTTCCCGGCTAATTCTTCGTTTGCATAGGGATCGGGAAACTGAGCGGAAATTTCTTTGGTTTCCCCAGGATTCATCCCTACCATCCCCGTCACAAAACCGGGAATAAACTTATCTTCCTGCAATTCTACTTGAAAATCTTCTGCTTCACCGCCAGGAATTGGCTCAGGTTCTGCGGTTTCGTCTTCTCCTTTGAAGTACACACCTTTAAAATCCACCACAGCCACATCACCGATTTGCGCTGCACGTCCTTCCACGGGAATTAATGTTCCCATTTGCTGACGTTCGCTCTCTAGGACTGCATCCACTCGTTCTGGATCGGATTTTACTTCCTCAGCTTTAACTTCAAAGTCAGTATACTTAACCAGATTTACTTCTGGTTCTACATCTACACCGGCGGAAAATATCAGAGCTTTGCCCGGTTCATAATTATTAATCAATTCCTCAAACGACGATCGCAATTGCGGTTGTCCAATCGCCTGGATGTTTTCTTGTTTTACCGCTTTTTCAATGCCATCTTGAATTATTTCTTCTAGTGCTGCTGCCTTAATCCTAGCTGTACCGATGCGCTGTAGCAATATGGGGCGAGGCACCTTGCCTTTGCGAAACCCAGGAATATTAGCATCTTTAGTGAAGTTCTTAATGACCTTTTCGTAAGTTTGCTTAGTCATTTCTGGTGTAATCTCGATTTCCAGCCCTATTTGGCTAGCGGGAAGTTTTTCCTGGGTAACTTTCATGCTTCGTCTGTGTTGTCTGTTATTTTTACTCCGAGTGGACTAGAGACGCATCAAACTAGAGCGTCTCTACCTGAAAAATGGATGCCCTTCACCAGAGATCCAGTTTACTGCTAATGTCAAAGCACTTGACACTTTAGCGCAATAACTTTACCTAAGATTGGGCACGCTTGCATTGGGCATTGGGAATAAAAAGAAGTTAGACGTATTTCACTTGGACGATGCCCCATGCCCAAATTGATTTTTCGCTCTGGGGCTTACACCGTGATATCCTGGTTTTCAACCAGCAGTTCGTCCACAGCTTTTAGCCTCAAACGCCAGTTGCCTTGAGGTATGGCTCAAAAGCGTCCATTTGCATCATAGTATATCCATCATCCTGGCTACCTAGTTTAGAGAGAATGGAAGATTAAAGCGATCGCCATCCGGCTTCTACAGCAACAAGAGTGCAGATATCAAACTTGTTTTCACCCTAAAGATGAAAGTTTGTTGTATAATGTTTATTTTAAATTGGTAAAACTGAAAACAGTAATTGTTGTAAACTGCAACATTACCAAATATGACCAAGAAAATAAATAATGTATTAGATTAAAAGATAAGTAAGTGAACTATTCGGATTTATTTTATATCTACTATTAATAATTAAATATGGATCAATATGGATCAATTACAGATTTGAACAAGAATAAAAAATACTTATGAAGTCAGGAGGAAGCAAATTTGTCTAAATCCTATAGTGTAGCCATTTTAGGAGCAACTGGTGCAGTTGGTAAAGAATTACTCCAATTGTTAGAAAGTCGTGATTTTCCAGTTTCTAATTTAAAGTTATTAGCGTCCGCTCGTAGTGCAGGGCAAACTCTACCGTTTAAAGGGGAAAATTTACGAGTAGAAGCAGTAACCGACGCTATGTTTGATAATGTAGATATTGTGTTGGCTAGCGCCGGAGGTTCGATATCCAAAGTTTGGGCTTCAATAGCTGTCGCAGCCGGTGCGGTGGTAATTGATAATTCCAGCGCTTTCCGGATGAATCCAGAAGTACCTTTGGTAGTTCCAGAGGTAAATCCCCAAACCGCAGCTAACCATACTGGCATTATTGCTAACCCAAACTGCACGACAATTTTAATGGCGTTAGCAGTATATCCATTGCATCAAGTTAAGCCAGTACAGCGCATTGTCGCTGCCACTTATCAGTCTGCTAGTGGTGCGGGTGCCAAAGCAATGGCAGAAGTAACAACCCAAACAAGCGCTATTTTACAAGGACAACCACCAGTCGCAGAAATATTTCCTTACCCGTTGGCGTTTAATTTATTCCCGCATAACTCCCCATTGAATGATTTGGGATACTGCGAAGAAGAAATGAAAATGGTTAACGAAACCCGAAAAATATTTGGAAATCAAGATATAAGAATTACTGCAACTTGTGTACGGGTTCCCGTACTTCGCGCTCACTCGGAAGCAATTAATTTAGAATTTGCCACACCTTTTAGTGTGGAATTAGCCAGAGAAATTTTAAGTAATTCCCCTGGTATAAAATTGGTAGAGAATTGGGAAACAAATCATTTTCCCATGCCAATTGAAGCTAGCGGACAAGATGAGGTTTTAGTCGGGAGAATTCGTCAGGATATCTCTCATCCATGCGGATTAGAACTGTGGCTGTGTGGCGATCAAATTCGTAAAGGTGCAGCATTAAATGCAGTGCAAATTGCTGAGTTGTTGGTAGAAAAAAATATACTTAAACCGATGGCAAGTTACGTTTCTAGTTAGGAAAAAAGGCATTTTTTATATCACGAAAATTGCTAACCAAGATACAGAAAAATAAATGGAAATGTGCGAATCACGCTTGAAAGGAATTTGCAGATCGGTTATGACAAGATAAAGCCACCAAGATACAAAAAAATAGCATCCATTTAATTAGGAGTGAAAAAAGGGTGGTTGATTTTGGTAGAGTTTTAACCGCGATGATTACGCCGTTTAAAGCAGACGGCAGTGTTAATTATGATGTAGCCGCAGAATTGGCAGCACATCTAGCGAAAAATGGTACAGATACACTGGTGGTATGCGGGACAACTGGGGAATCACCAACTTTAACTTGGGAAGAAGAATATCAGTTATTTGTTGTCGTGTCTGAGGCAGTTGCAGGAAAAGCTAAAGTGATGGCAGGATGTGGTTCTAATTCCACCAAAGAAGCGATCGCAGCTACTCAAAAAGCCGCTAGAATAGGAATAGATGGATCTTTACAAGTTGTACCTTATTACAACAAACCGCCCCAAGCCGGATTAAAAGCGCACTTTCAAGCGATAGCTCAAGCCTGTCCAGATTTCCCGATGTTGTTATACAATGTCCCAGGTCGTACTGGTCAAAACCTCAGTGCAAAAACAGTAGCAAGTTTAGCCGAGGTAAACAACATTGTCGGGATTAAAGAAGCTAGTGGTAATATAGACCAGGCAAGTGAAATTCGCCGCTTGACACCGAAAGAATTTCAGATTTACTCTGGAGATGATTCACTAACTTTGCCTTTGTTAGCCATCGGGGCAAAGGGAGTAGTCAGCGTGGCGAGTCATCTGGTAGGAACCCAACTACAGCAGATGATCCAAGCCTTTTCAACGGGGAAAACTCAAGTTGCTACTGAGATTCATTTACAACTATTTCCGTTGTTTAAAGCTTTATTTACAACTACAAATCCCATTCCACTTAAGAAAGCTTTGCAACTTCAAGGTTGGGAAGTAGGTTCAACTCGTCTACCGCTGTGTGAAGCAGACGCAGAAGTAACTCAAAAATTAAAGTCGGTTCTTCAGGAACTTAATTTAATTCAAGCACAAACTTGATGAGAAATAAGCAAATTTTGGCTGACACAATTACTGAAAAAAAGACGTAATTATAACCAGGTTGTACAGATGAAGCCTGTGTTAAAACTAACGATATAGTATGAAATTTGACCCAATAAAAGTCGATTTTATTGAACAACAGTTCCGTCGTAATTTAAAATTCACACTTTTTCACTCGTGACATAAAACACAAATACTGTTGCCTGTAATAGAAGACAGCTTACTTACAACTTATTAACCTTAAACAACAATCCAGGAGAAAATGCCTAAAAACGAAGCTAACTCCGCCCTAAAAATCATTCCATTGGGCGGCTTACATGAAATTGGAAAAAATACCTGCGTTTTCGAGTATGATGACGAAATTATCCTATTAGATGCAGGTTTGGCTTTCCCGACAGAGGCAATGCACGGAGTAAACATTGTTCTGCCAGATACAACTTATCTAAGGGAAAATCGCCACAAAATTAAAGGGATGATCGTAACCCACGGTCATGAAGACCATATCGGGGGTATCGCTTTTCACCTCAAGCAATTTGATATTCCGGTGATTTATGGTCCGAGACTAGCACTGGCAATGTTAGAAGGTAAATTAGAAGAAGCTGGTGTACGCGATCGCACTGAATTAAGAACAGTCAGACCCCGTGATGTCGTGCGATTTGGCAAATCGTTTGTAGTCGAGTATATCCGTAATACTCACTCCATCGCCGATAGTTTTACTGTGGCGATTAATACCCCAGTTGGTGTAGTCATTCACACGGGCGACTTTAAAATTGACCACACCCCAGTCGATGGTGAGCATTTTGACTTGCAACGACTAGCCGAACACGGTGAAAAAGGCGTACTTTGTTTGATGAGTGACTCAACCAACTCAGAAATAGCCGGATTTACCCCCTCAGAACGTTCAGTTTATCCCAACTTAGAGCGCATCTTCATGCAAACACCTGGGCGACTGTTCGTGACTACCTTCGCTTCCAGCGTGCATCGCATCAACATGACTTTACAACTGGCGCAGAAGTATAACCGAGTTGTAGCGGTTGTTGGGCGTTCAATGCTGAATTTGATTGCCCATGCGCGTAATCTGGGTTACATCAAGTGTGAAGATAATCTTTTACAGCCGTTACACGCGGTTCGGAATATACCAGAAGATAAAGTGCTGATTTTGACTACTGGCTCCCAAGGTGAACCGATGTCAGCAATGACACGGATTGCTAATAAAGAACACCCCCACATCAGAATCAGGCAAGGCGATACAGTAGTATTCTCAGCTAACCCGATTCCCGGAAATACCATTGCTGTCGTCAACACCATCGATAAGTTGATGATGCAGGGCGCAAATGTAATTTACGGTAGAGATAAAGGAATACACGTATCCGGTCACGGCTGTCAAGAAGACCAAAAGCTGATGATGGCATTGACTCGACCTAAATACTTCTTGCCAATTCACGGCGAACATCGGATGCTGGTGAAGCACTCCCAGACAGCTCAAAGTGTGGGCATTCCGGCAGAGAACATGGTGATTATAAATAATGGCGATGTCATAGAATTAACTGAAAATTCTATGAAAATTGCTGGTAAAGTGCCGTCTGGTATAGAACTAGTAGATACTTCTAGTTCTGGCATGGTTAGTTCCAAAGTATTGCAAGAACGGCAACGCATGGCTTCAGAAGGTATCGTCACCATCGCTGCGGCAATAGATTGGCATGGTAAGCTGATGGCAAAACCAGAAATTCACCTGCGCGGGGTAGTGACAAGTATAGAGCGATCGCTACTGCAAAAGTGGGTACAACAGCGCATTGAAGAAATCCTCAGCGTGCGTTGGTCTGAATTTAGCAATCCTGGCTTTGAAAACGAGCAATCAGAGATGGACTGGGGTGGATTGCAAGGCATGTTAGAGCGGGAATTGCAACGATCAATCAGAAAGGAATTGCAATGTCAACCATCTGTAACTTTGTTGATGCAAATTCCTGATGAACCTCCGGTGAAAGTTGCCACCGATGGCAGAAGGCGTCGGACTCGCACGACTGCTCAAGTGGCGTCGTAGGAAGTTAAGAGAAAAGCTCACGCAAAGACGCAAAGACGAGGCAGCGCGTTGCCGGGGTTTCCCCGGTTGTAGCGACTGCCTTAGCAAAAAAAGCTTTGAGTCTTTGCGTTTTGGTGTGAGATTTAAAGAAAGATGAAGACTAAGTACAGCTTTGCATAAATTGGTGGTGAGTTGAGGATTGAAATTTAAACGCAGAGGGGCGCAGAGGTAAGCGCAGAGGCACGCGGAGTATTAAGGGTTGTTAAGGAAGATTGTAGATGACACGTTTGGATAGTTCGCAGCTTGAACGTGATAAGCTACTGGTGACGATGTTAGATAAAGCCAAAAAACCTGCGGCTTGACTTGAGAAGGCGATCGCTATGACGAAAACACCAATCAAAATTGCCACTCTTGAGGATTATCTAAATTTTGATGACGGTACGGACAAGCGCTATGAACTTGAGGATGGGGTACTGGTAGAAATGCCTCCGGGTACTGGCAAACATGAGGCGATTATCACCCTACTATTAGTTCGCTTCTTTTTAGAAATTCAAAAAAGCGGACTGCCTTTACAACCCCGTCCCAACGGTACAGAGGTGCTGACCAACAAACAATCCAGACGACCTGATGTTTGTGTGATTACTAACGAGCAGGCACAAAGTATTGAGAGTACCTCAGCTATCCTCAAGACTGCTCCACCGCTAATAGTTGAGGTGGTAAGTCCCGAATCTATTGACCGTGATTATAACCAAAAAACCTCTGAGTATGCCGCTATTGGGGTTATAGAGTATTGGATTGTTGACCCCCTGGAAAATAAGCTGACGGTGTGTCTGCTAGATCAGGGTAGTTACAAGCAAACTGTTTTTACCGGAAACCAACAAATTGTTTCTCAAACCTTTCCCCAACTAACCTTGAATACTCAGCAGGTGCTTTCAGCCTAGAGTTATTATTATTAATATTTTTCATAACTGTCTCGGTTTAACCTCTTAGCCTGCGTAGGCAGGCTTAGTTCGTATAGCCGCGACTTTAGTCGTAGGATGCTAATAAACATCTGGTGGAAAAGATGTAGAGACGTAGCACTGCTACGTCTCTACAAGGGTTTTAGGCAACGCATAGTTCATTTCTTTTGTGGTAATAAAATTATCGCACGCTTGAAGCGATACCTGCGGCACACTCCGTGATCGCACATCTGGATAAAGCAACCACAGCAATCCTATCTGAATTATTAAGCCAATCAATGCAACTGGAATTAATGCCCGCAAAAACTCTAAATAGCTGATACCGGAAAACGAGCCAATCAATATATTTTGCGGATTTCCGCTCAAAATTGCTACCGAATCAATAACGCTAATCCTAAGTAAGTTAACCCTAATACGCTATAAATTCCATATTTAACGACAATCACTTTTTTACCGAAGACTGGGAACAACGGATTGGGAATTGGGGACTAGGGAATGGGTAATGGTTTTGTCCAATTATCAATGCCCAATTTCCAGTAAAAATACTGGCACAAGCAACCTCCATTAAGTTTTGTAAATGTTACAATAAAACCTGTCTCAAGGCAGATGTCTTTATTAGAATTTAAACTGTGTCAAGTTATCAACAAGATAGTGCTAGTAGACTTCCAGTTTTGGGAAAAGTGCGGTTAACTTGACGTAGTAATAAGTAGATTCTGATTCTAGTAGCTACCTAAAGATCAGAATGTGTCTAAGTCAAAACACGATTCTTCCCGGAAAAATTATTTACACATTGTAGAGAGTCATCGGACAGTTCCGAAACCTCACAAACACAGAGGAGCGAACCATGAAGGTATTTGATAGTACCACGCCAAAGATTTTTTTAGCAAGCTGGGTATCGTTAAATCCAGCAAATGCACCTGACACTAATGTAACCGCGCTGTACAGTCGTTCCTCAGAGTCTGACCGTGACATTCTTCAACCGCTGCGGCTTTGGATAGACAATATTAAAGTAAGCGATCGCATTTTTGCTCACCGCTTGTGCAAATTGATTCCGGCTCAATGTCCTTTTGAGCGCGATGTAAAATTATTCGGTAAAACCCTGTTTCACATTCCACCGATGTGCAAGCTTAACCCCTTATACGAAGAAGTGGTTGGATTACGGTTTCGAGCGCTGTGCTATCTAGCCGATGATTGCGGCGAGGATATATCACAGTACTGCTAAAAATAATAAAAGCGTTCCACTGGGCGGTAAAGACGTTCCGGCGCGCGGTAAAGACGTTCCACTGGGCGGTAAAGACGTTCCACTGGGCGGTAAAGACGTTCCGCTGGGCGGTAAAGACGTTCCACTGGGCGGTAAAGACGTTCCACTGGGCGGTAAAGACGTTCCACTGGGCGGTAAAGACGTTCCACTGGGCGGTAAAGACGTTCCACTGGGCGGTAAAGACGTTCCACTGGGCGGTAAAGACGTTCCGGCGGAACGTCTCTACTATTTTTTTTGCCATTTTTGAATCGCTGTTTGAGCTTCTTCGTAAGGAGCTGTTACCTCTGGAACTAAAAGAGCGGTTTCAATTGCGGCTTTAAATTCGCCTCTAGCAGCACGCCTTTTGGCGAGAGATAAAATTATTTGACTCCATTTATTCATGGATTTTTGTGCTTCATCGAAGCCTGGTTGACCGGGTGATACTTTCTTCGCTACTTCGATCGCCCGATTATAAGTAGATGCTTGTCCGCGCTGGATTAAGCCGTTAGCGGCGTCTAAAACGGTGGTATTACTAACATACTGCTTTGCTTCTAGCCGCCACTGAGTAATTGCAGCTTGAGCCTTAGGATAAATCGGCTCGCTTTTGGTGATTAATCGAGCTGCGGCGATCGCACTCCCATATTGTCTTTGTTTGGCACGACCTTCCGCTAAATCTAAAATCATCCGGTTCCAAATCTTAATATTCTCCTGAGCTTGATCGTAAAGCGGTTCACCGGCTTTGATTTTCCGAGCAGTGACAATCGCCATTCTTAAGTCGCTAGCTTGAGTTTGTCTGAGCGACATTTTCGCCAAATCTAATACAGCTTGGTTTCGCTGTTGTGACTTAGAAATAAAAGCTGTTTGGGATTTGGGTTGATTTTCTGGTGGAACTGGGGGAATTGTCTCAGAAATAGAGCGGACAGTTGGTGTTTTGACGACATTTATGTCACTAGTCGTAGGGGTAGGTGCTTTTGGCAATATTTCCCCAAATCTAAATCCTGGCTTATTGCGGACACAAATTAGCACGATTGAAGTTAGTACCATTGTGGTGCCAACACCCCACAATACAAGCTGTTTCCACAATCGAGCATATCTCCTTCTTTTTTGGGGAAAGTTGATTCTACTAGAAGATTGAGAGACGTAGGATTGAGGTGATTCAGGGATAAATCTTCTACTTCTAGTCATCTGTGGGGAATTCAGAGTAGAAATATCCTCTGACGTTGCTTGACCTCCTCCGAAGCTGCGTGATATGGAAGTTATACTTGGGGCTTCTCCCCAGGTTAGTGGCTCAAGTGGAACTTGTTGTAACTGAGCCGAAGTTTCTCTGAAAGAATTTTCTTGGAGCGAGGGAGATGCAACAGCAACAGCAAACATTTCTTCTGTAGGAAAAATTGAGGCTTCGTTAGTGTTGCTGGTTTGAGTTTGGTAAGGTAAGATTTGTTGCGGTTTTGATGGAATAATAACAACAGGATTTTGTGTTGGACGCCAGTAGTGTCGAGAAAATTCTGGCGTGCGGAGACTCAAATAAGTTTTTAACTCTGTTAAGCTGCTACCATGACCGGAATGCAAAGCTGCTAACAAGGCTTCGGTAAAGATTCCGTGACCGAGTTCGTTACTTTCGTAAGAAAATTGTTCGCTTTGACAAGAAACAATTGTGGCAATTTGGAGTTCTTGCGCTAGGTCTAAAATTTCTTGCCCAACGGGAGTATTTCCTTGAGCGCCAAAAGTGCGGTTAATATCCAACACTAGGACAAGATTCAAGTTGGCAAATTGCAGACTTTGCATCAGCGATCGCACTTGAATCCCAGTATGAAGCACCTGAGCGGGATTTCCTTCTACTGGCATCAAATAATCGTTGCCATTGTAGTTGACTCCGTAACCGCTAAAGAACAACCATACATAGTCTTGGGGTTGCCAAAAATTGGCGACTAAATCCTCAAGCAAAACGAGAATATTTTCTTTGCTGGGATAAGTCGATCTATTGCCAATAGGTGCTGAAGTATCTGTCATTAACAGACACTGTTGCGACGAAAAACCTGCTTGTGTAACGAAAAAATCTAAGACTGCCTCAGCATCTGCTTGAGCGCAACCTAAAGGCTGAAAGAATTGATATTGATTGATGCCTATAGCGATCGCCCAATAATTTGCCATCGCGCTTTTTCTACTTATTGTTTATTTGCATAAAATTGCGGTTGGCTTTGCTGAAAAAACAAGGCTAACCTATGTCATATAGTTCAGGTGATTCTGAATGAGGCTTCTGATTATGTGTAATTTTTATTACATTTTTTATCCGAAAATACCTTCGCTTATTTCAAATTACAGATCATCAGTAAGGAGCATAAAGCTATGAGCAGAAGTGTTGCTCACCAACTATTATCCATCATTCCCTTTTCAGTTATTAGCCAAATTGCCAAAGAAATCCGGATAGTTCCTTTAATTGTTTTGCTTGGTACTGCAATTCCGGTGTGGCTTGTGTGTGAAGCGATCGCCCCTACTAGTGTGCAAGCTTATACCGCGAGAGTTGACTTGGCAATTGACACTTTACCAGAAGAAAACTACGAAACCATCCTCAGGAGAGCGGAAGCGGTAGCTAGGGCAGCGGCTCAACGTAGCTTTGACCAAGATATTTTAGTTACAGACGTTTCCGTAATTGTAACCGCTCAAAATTATGGCGCGATCGCTCCAGTTTTGGCATTAGAAGTTAGTCGTCCGCAATGGCGAAATCGTCCTGATCCGCATGTTTGGGCAACTTACTTTAAAACTGCGCGATCGCTCCTATTTTTTGGACGAGATTCCCCAACCGCAAATTCTCCTCCACCAGTTCCTACTACCCCCACGCCAGCCCCAACTCCCAATTTGAACAAAAGCCCACAACCTATTAATGTTCCGCTAATTACACCTCCTCTAGGGAACCCGGAACCGAAACGTTGAAAATTCGGCAATGGGCATTTGAGGAGGGGAAAAGGGGAAAGGGGAAAGAATTATTACCAATGCCCAATGCCCCATTACCTAGTTTTCGGTACAAATCTCAAGTAAGTACCTCCCAATCCTTCAACAATTGCGCGGGTATTTGCCGTCATCATTTTCTCGTAGGTTTCTCCCTCGCTTCCTGGTTCACCTAAACCATCGGTAAAAAGTTCTCTTTGGGAAACTTTGACTTTCGCTTGTCTTGCTACAGACTCAATTAAGTTGGGGTTGATTGTCGTTTCGGCAAAAATTGTCGGCACCCTCGCTTGCTTGATATTATTTACTAAGCCTTTGACTCGTGCATCTGTGGGTTTTCCTTCGGTACTGATGCCTTCTAGGGTGCCTTTTAATGAAAGACCGTAAGAAGAAGCATAATAACCCATTGCATTATGAGTTGTAACTAATTTGCGTTGATTGGCAGGAATAGTTGTAATTGTTGACTTAACCCAACTATCAAGCTGAGTTAGCTCACTTTTGATTTGTCGGGCATTACTGCTATAAAGCGGTGCGTTTTTTGGTGAGATTTTTTGTAGGTTGCGACTGATGACATCCACCATTGCGATCGCATTCTTGACATTATGCCAAACATGAGGATCGTTTATCTTGCTATTTTGCACCTGCTGTGGTTTGGGAACCGCAACTTGACCTACTGCAATTTTCGGTGTACGGTTTTTACTAGCTTTAATCAATCTAATCAAACTTGGTTCCAGATTGTAACCGTTGTATAAAATAAGGGAAGCCGTCTGCATCGCTTCCCGGTCTTCCGGGTTTGGTTGATAAACGTGCGGATCTGCTCCTGGGGGAATCAAGCAGGTCAGATTAACTGAGTTACCCGCTACTTGTCTAGTTAAATCACACAGTACGCTTGTAGTTGCGACTACTTGAGGCAAATTATTATTTCTACTACTGGTTTGCGTGAAAGCGGTGTTTGTATTTTGATTACAGCCAGCGAATCCAATCGCTAAAGCAAGAAGGGCAAGTTGCAGGAAGTTACTTGATGGTATTTTTTTTGACATCACTGTCAGGCATCTGTTGAAAATTGTAGCAGTTGGATTCACATCCAATTAAAATTAAATAGGAGTACAACGTTGTGCTGTACCCCTACTGCATAACTTATAACTTTTTAAATGCCTGGAAATGGTAGCTTACCTTGCAATAGCTGAGAATTAGCTTGAACGCAACTAGCGCAATTACAACCAAGTTGATCTTTAATAGGATTAGATTCTTGAGTGAATTTTGGTGTAAGCGATTGGGAAATTGGTTGTGTAGATACCAAAGTAACCTGGGCTGTAGGTGCATTGACAATCGACGCTGTGGCTGGTAAGGCAAGCATCAATGCTGATGCTACAACTACAGGAAAGGCGAGCAAAATAAGTTTGGCGATCTTCATAAGTGATAAATTACAGAGGGTCTTGCAGATACAGCATATCCCAACAGATTGTTCACCATCAACTCAAAGATAAAGACTTAAAGCGACACCACCGTTTCCCCAGCTTGATTTCCCCCATGACGGGGGCGAAGATGCAAGGTGATTTCCGTATCAAGTCGCTTGAGAAAAACAAGCAGCTTGCCCTCGCTGAACCGTTGAAACTCGCCCTTCATTAGATGAGATACTTCCGGCTGTGGAATGCCGAGGAGGTCACTGATTTCCCGCTGTTTCAAATTACGTTGCTTTAGAAGCCGAAGTACCTGAATCCCTATCTTGCCACGGGTAAAAAGTTCTTCTGCATTTTCTAAACCAAGGTCAGCAAAAACGTTGCCGCTGCTTTCCTCAAAAACGGTTTCTTTGGTCATAGTTGTTCTTCTCTTTCTAGCGCGTCTTTATAGCGTTGTTTAATCAGGTCAACGTCAGCCTGTGGGGTTTTGATACCCCCCTTTGATTTCTTCTGGAAGGCGTGCAGCACATAGACCTTTTCCCCAATCTTGACCGCATAAACCGCCCTGTAAGTGTCGGTATCGTAACGTTTGATAATTTCATACACGCCACTTCCCACCCCTTTAAAAGGCTTGGCTTCCATTGGTGTTTCCCCTGCCTGCACCAATTGCAGCGCATAGCCTACTGCCTTTTGTACTTCTGAAGGAAATTCGCGGATATTCTTTCGAGCGTTCCCCATCCAGACAAGAGGGCGTAAAGGAACTTCGGAAATATCCTCACTATCGACCATAATATATGAAATTTCATATAAAAACAAATTAGCAGAATACCATAATAAGGCAATTGCTTTTTGCAGGTGGTTATCATAAGAATTCTTTTACAGAACGCTCAGTTGCATTGGGAGTCCGGTAGATACAAGTGTTACAGAGAAGATAATATTCGGCTATATCGTTATATTATGTCTGGCAAATTACGGTTATTTCGTTAAATTTATAGATAATTAACATGAAAAGAGAGCAATCCAATTTTGTTAGATTACTCCAAATATTTCGGCTAATAAATAATAGCGCTAATCCCAATTTTTGCTTAACTTTGCCCAAATCCTTGACCCAGGTTAACTTTTGACCATACGAATAATTCGCCATTCTCACCACCAGCAGCAAGTAATTTGCCTTGGGGATGCCAAGCTAGACAAGAAAAACCTGCTGATGCACCTGTAAGAACTTGTGAGACTTGCTTGGCTTGATTCCACAAACATAGCCAGCCATCACTTGCAACAGAAGCGAGAATAAAGCTATTGGGTGCAAAAGCGATCGCTTGAATGATGTCCACATGATTTGTTAATATTGTCGCTTCCCATCCCAAAGCTTCATCCTCCAGCTTTTCCCAGGCTACAATACCTTCAACGCTGGAAGAAGCTAAAATCGGCGCACCTACTTGGGTGGTAACTTCTGACCATGCTAAATGGCGAATTTTACCAGGAAAGCCGCGCATTACCCAAGGGTCAGGATTATCCCATTCCAACACGGTGACGCTGCGATCCATGTTTCCAGAAGCCAAAAATTTGCCATCGGGCGACCAAGCCATAGCTACACTGACTGTAGGCATTTCCAAAATGTATGGTTCGTCATCCCAATCTTGAGAATTCCATACTTTGACAGCTTGATAACCGCTAACGGCTAAGTATTGTCCATCATTTCGCCAATCAATAGCCAATACCGAGGAATTCTCAAAATTTAGCGTGACAACTGTTTCCCCTAAGTCTGCATCCCACACTTGGACGTAACGCCCCAAAATAAAAGCCAACTGATTGTTAGTATGACTCCAAGCCAGCTTGTCAACCCAAGCGGGGGCATTTTCCAAAGTAGTAATTAATTGACTTTGCCGCCAAATTTTCACCCTTCCATCTTGTCCCCCAACGGCTAAGAATTGCCCATCTGCGGAAAAGGCTACACAGTTTAGTGATTCACCGTTGCCAGCTTGCAAAGTTGCTAAATTGCCATCTTGCCAAAGCGCGACTTCCCCAGCAGCGGAGGTTGCAGCTAAAGTTGTATTATTTGGCGACCAGGCGATCGCTGTCACATAATCTGAAAGCATCCCAGAAAAATGCTGGTCGAATTCTTTGGATTTGGCGGTTAGGGGGTTCATTTTGGGGGAGTGGGGGATGAGGGGAATGAGGGAGATGAGGGGGATGAGGGAGAAAAAGGGAAAGCTTCTTTATCTTCCCCCACTTCCTACGGGAGCATTACCCACTTTGTTTTAAATTAGACAAGCACGAAAATCTTCTTTGAGTTTGGCTTCGTCGAGATTGCGTCCAATGAAGACAAGTTCGTTTTTGCGGGTTTCGTTTGGTTTCCAGGGGCGATCGCCTTTACCATCAAACAACATATGCACTCCTTGGAACACAAAGCGATTATCTTCGCCGGCGATATTCAAAATACCTTTCATCCGGAAGATATCTGTTCCTTGGGTACGTAATAACTCTGAGAGCCAATTGTTTAATTTTTCTCCATCCACTGCACCCTCTTCTACCAAAGCTACAGAATATACGCTTTCATCATGTACGTGAGCATCTTCACCTAAGAAATTCGGGTCAATTTCCAAAGCGCGATCCAAATCAAAGGCTTTCACACCTAATAAAGCGTCCATTCCTAACTCAGAGTTGCGGGTACGGTGGATTTTGGCGATCGCATTCATCGACCGTATCCGCTTTTCTAATTCATCCAACTGTTCTGGTGCTACCAAATCAGTTTTATTCAACAAAATCACATCAGCAAAGGCAATTTGCTCTTGTGCTTCGTCTGCATCCCAATGTTGCCAAATATGTTTGGCATCGACAACTGTCACCACTGCATCCAAAGACAGCAAGCTTTGCATATCTTCATCAACAAAGAATGTCTGAATCACCGGTGCGGGGTCTGCTAATCCAGTAGTTTCAATTACTAAATGGTCAAATTTATCACGCCGCTTCATCAAGTTGCCGATGATGCGAATTAAATCACCCCGCACTGTACAACAGATACAGCCATTGTTCATTTCAAAAATTTCTTCATCTGCATCAATAATTAATTGATTATCAATGCCTACTTCCCCAAATTCATTGACGATGACAGCAACTTTCTTGCCGTGTTCGTAGGTGAGGATGTGATTGAGAAGTGTTGTTTTCCCTGCACCCAGGTAGCCCGTCAAAACGGTTACAGGCACTGTATTCGGTGTTTCCGTAAACATACTTTGAATGTCTTTTTCTTATTTAATGATAATCATTATCTGCCTATGATAGCGCTTTTAAGAAGGGAAAGACTTCTTGGAGAACTACTTCTGGGTATTCTTCATGCAGTCCCAGAGATCCGGGAATAACTGCGCTTTTCACACCTGGTAAAGCAGCTAAAGCTTCCATATCTGCTTTTGATTTGGGGGGACTAGATTCCCCAATTATCACCATTAGGGGGACAGACAAGCGCTTTGCGATCGCGATAAAATCAGCTTGGCTGTGTACTGCGTCGAGGTTGCCGGTGACGAAAGCTGCGGGAGCAAATCTTGCTCCTGGCTGTTGAGTGTTGCGCCACTTATGCTGAATGAAGCTAGGTGTGAGTCTAGCAGAATCGGCGTAAACGTGGCGCCGATACATCAAACTTAAGAAAGATGGCGTAGTGTTGAGCTTGTAGAGAACTTGACCGAGAATAGGCGATCGCACTAATCCTCTGACCATACCCGCAATCTGCTGACTTGCCCCCATTGTCGGCAAAGGACCACGCCAAGTTGGAGCTAACAACACAACAGCAGAAACAACATCTGGCTGATTAACAGCTAATTGCAGCACATAACTGGCAGCATGTCCAGCCCCAATTATGGCAATTGGCGTATTAAAAACAGATTTCACAAAATTTTGCAGAAATTGGTGATATAATTCAGGTCGGTAATCTAAACTGGCGCGTGACGATTCTCCAAAACCAAGCCAATCTACAGCAACAACTTGAAAATGTGGAGATAAAAGCTTGGCAAGTTCGCCCATTTCCGATCGCATGGAAACAGTACTGAAAGCTGGAAGCAATAATATCGGCGAACCTGTACCTAAAGTTTCATAAACAACGCGCAATTGTTGGTTTTCCAAGGAACAGAAATATTCTTGAACTACACCACCAATGCCGACAGGGGAAGATAATAAATCAGTTGACATAGACTAAATTTTGGTAATTGGGCATCTCTATAAATTAAATATGCGTTATCCAGAACCTTTGTAGAGACGTAGCAGTGCTACGTCTGTCTACATAGCAGTGCTACGTCTGTCTACATAGCAGTGCTACGTCTGTCTACGTAGCAGTGCTACTTGAGTGCCGCAGCATAGTCATCAATCACCAAACAAGACGTAGCACTGCTACGTCTCTACATTAATTTTCACTCCTATGTCTATTGGGCATAGAATATTGGGGGTAAAAGAACTATTTGCCTGATCTCCCCCTTTCCCTCCCATTGCCCCAGTCCTTAATTAGACATATTTAACTTGCATTCCAGCGCTTTTTTTTGCATGGTTTTGAAAATGTTGTAAAAACCATTAGCACGGGAAGGTGTCAGGCTAACATTTAAACCAGTTTCTTGGATAAAATCTGGAGTCAGTTGGACAATTTCCGTAGGTGTTAGTCCATTCAACCCTTCAGCCAAAAGTCCTACTAATCCTTTGGTTAACTGAGAATCAGAATCACCTTGAAAAACTACTTTATCATCATCCAGGTTTGCTGTGATATAAACCTGAGAAACGCAACCAGGAACTTTGTTTTCTGGTATTTTATCAATTTCGGGAAACTCTTTGAGCTTCTGTCCGTACCAGATTAACTGTTCGTAACGTCGCTTCGGTTCAGAAGCGCGTTGAAAGCGTTGGACTATTTTAGCAAGAGCTGGTGGCAAGGAGTCTATAGTCGAGGACATAACAAAGGCAGGAAATAATCGCTATCACCTTGAGTTTAGATTATTCTTGGGGTCTTGGTTGCCGCTAAATAAGAATTCAGCCCTTCGGAATTGAAAAGTCAGAATATATCTAAGTATGTTGTAATACTATACGAATCCGAATTAAATCACCATAAATACATAGAATTATATTAATTCAAAAGGTAATATTTGTTAAACCATAGAGATTATAAATCGTGGCTACACAAAGCAAAAACTCTATTTTATGAGGTTTGTTTACTAACTACACGTAAATAAAGGTTGTTTCTGTAGTAGCGATTTATATTCTCGTAGGAATTTTTCCTATTTATAAAAAGTCATAATAGACACCTTTAAGGCAGTATTACTAGTTATTTGCTCCTTTGTGCAGTTTAAAAGTTTGAGCATCCCAAGCCCAAAGCTGATAATCTTCATCTTGGGGTCGTTGGTAAAAGATACGATATCCCGCATCAAGACTTGCACGCTTGCAAGCAAACAGCAGCTTCATAATCATTTCTTGTGTCTCTACAACGATTTTGCACTCATAATACTTGACATTTGAAATGGTGCGGATTCCTTTATATGCTAGCTTTTCAGAGTAAAACTCAATATCTTCGTCTTTTTGCCAAACAAAATTAGCGGTTCCCTTGTCGGCTAAAACGAAGGTTCCGATGTTTGGTGCGAGGTAGACTATGTTGGGCGCTGGACTAGCGGCAAAATTATAGTCTACAATGGCGGTGCTAAAGGTTTTGATAAACATAAGAATTCCTAAAATAAGTTTTCTGTGTCCTCATTTTGGGTAATGCCTAGATTTTGTGATAGTACCCTCAAGAGTACCTTTTTGGATTATCCTTCGTGCAATTCTCTTGTGGGGTGTGGAAAGCTATTAGACATTTCCAGAGTCATACGTAGAGACGTTCCGACGGAACGTCTCTACAAGGGTTTCGGGCAACGCATAATTAATTTTTACTTTCTATGTCTATTACGATAACAAGCGTTTGATATATCCTTCGTGCAATTGTCCTGTTGGGGTGTGAAAAGCTATTAGGGATGAACAAGCGAGTGAGAAAGAGCAAGACATGGTTATATGAAGTTATGAAAAAATATGTAAATTATTGATGTAAATTCCCAGCTTTCTATTGAATTTAGTTGCGAAAAACTCAGATTATATCTTTATTCCAGAAAAATTTTGGAGAAAATAAGTTGATTACATCCACCTTGCTTGCTACTTTTGCCACAACACCGTTGCAATGGAGTCCAACAGTTGGGATAATTATGATTCTCTGCAATGTGATTGCGATCGCTTTCGGGAAATCTAGCATTAGCTATCCCAGCTCTGAACCAGCTTTACCTTCAGATAAGTTTTTTGGTGGTTTTGGTTTACCTGCGCTATTAGCAACTACTTCCTTTGGTCATCTTTTAGGTGTAGGGGTAATCTTAGGGCTACATTACGTCGGTAGAATCTAAATTTTTGTTTAATGTCGTCTGAATTTGATTATTTTTAGTCAAAATAAGAGCCAGAAAAGTTACTCTCTGGCTCTTTTTTTAAAGTAATTATTCGTTTATTTCCGGAGAATAACTGGCTTTTTATACTCGTGGAATAAGTTTGTAGTAAGGACTTCAGTCCTTGATTTGAGCGAGTACAGCGCTCACTACGAAACCTAATATTAACTTGCCATCTGAGTCAAACCGTGAATCTTACGCACAGCATTGATGCAGGGAGGACAATCACAGCCAAATAATTTTATTGCTTCATCGCTTTCTGCATCAGTGAATTCTAGCTCAGTAATCTCATTTGGTTGAACTGGTGCTACTTTAGTTGCTGGTTTAGCTTGAGTAGCACTACTATTGCTAACTCTTTGACATGCAAAACGAGGAGTTGCGGTGTGGGGATCTCGCACGCATGAAAGACGGGTTCCTGCTGGATTACCTGTTTGACTTGCATGAGCAGGCTGAGTCATCATGACTATAGACAGTATAGAGCTAAACAGTACAGGACTGGAAAGCAAGGTGAGGACAAATTTTTTGTTCATTTACTTGGAATAATATATTTGTAGCTAGATCGGACATCGGATTAATCTTTTCACACAATTTGGTTTTTAATTAGTACGACTTATACAAATTTGCTCAACCAAAATTGTGAAAGCTTGAGATACGTAGACGCTCGTGTTCAAGACTGGGACTAATTTAGCATTACTCAAGTTTCTTTGCCATGTAAATTAAGTCACAATAGAAAGTGGATTTGAAAAGCGAATCTCTAGAGAACCAAATTCTTCTACAATTCGCAAGTGATGTTTACAAGTATTTCTCAAGTTATGGCAAATCAAGCTCGTATTCCAGTTGTTGTCATCGGTGCTGCTGGCAAAATGGGTCGTGAGGTAATCAAAGCAGTCGCTAGCGCACCTGATATGATCCTAGTGGGTGCAATTGACACAACTGCTGAACATCAAGATAAAGATGCTGGAGAACTAGCGGGTTTAAGTGAACCGTTGGAAGTACCAATTACCAATCAGTTGGAATCGATGCTGGCGTTTGCGGCACAGGAAAAACAACCAGGGGTAATGATAGACTTTACTCATCCTGATTCAGTTTATAACAATGTTCGCAGTGCGATCGCCTACGGTATTCGTCCTGTAGTTGGTACCACCGGCTTAAGTCCCCAAAAAATTCAAGAATTAGCAGATTTTGCCGAAAAAGCAAGTACCGGATGTCTGATTATTCCTAATTTCTCCATTGGAATGGTATTGCTCCAACAAGCAGCTGTCACAGCATCTCAATATTTTGAGCATGTAGAAATTATCGAGTTGCATCACAACCAAAAAGCTGATGCACCAAGCGGTACGGCAATTCAAACAGCGCAGATGCTGGCAGAATTGGGTAAAAGATTTAACCCCCCTCTTGTGGAAGAAACGGAGAAAATAAAAGGAGCTAGGGGAAGTTTAGCAGATGAAGGTATTAGAATTCATAGCGTGCGCTTGCCGGGGCTGATTGCCCATCAGGAAGTGATTTTTGGTGCAGCAGGTCAAATTTATACTTTAAGACACGATACAAGCGATCGCGCTTGTTATATGCCAGGTGTACTACTGGCTATTCGCAAAGTTTTACAGCTAAAGTCGTTAGTATATGGCTTAGAAAAAATACTCTAATTTGTTAGTGGGAATTTAAAGAGGGGAAAAGGGGAAAGGGCAAAGGGACTCATGAGAAATGCCCTATGCCCTATGCCCCATGCCCTATGCCCTATGCCCTATGCCCAGCATCAACTATCAAATGACAAAACCATGTTAGTTCCACTGACTCGCCAAAAATTTGAACAACTCGTTCCTTGGATTGCTAGTTCTCCCCAGTATAAATATTATTGGGGGAAGTTTTCTGATGTTTTGCAACGGCTATTAATTTCTGTAGTATCTGCGGCTGTTCTTTTGCTTATAAAAGTCCTCTTCGGACTTGATTTTGGGGCAATAATATTTTTGCTAGTATTTGTGGTATCTCTTTACTGGTTTTGGGGACCAGTATTTTGGGCAAGTGTGCGTAATGCTAAATATCGCAATTATAAATATAGTGGCTTTTTTCGCGGTCGAGTGTTGGATTGGTGGTTGACAGAAGAGTTGATTGGTAAACAAGAAACAGTCAACAATAGAGGCGAATTGGTGATTGTAGAAAATAGGGAAAAGTGGATTAACTTAGAATTAGGCGATGATAGCGGATTTACCGCCGAGTTTAAAGCACCACTACGTCCTTATCATAAAGCGATCGCTCGTGGTCAAATAGCAGAAATGCTCGTCATGTCCAATCGCGCTGATTTAAGCACAATTGACCAAATCAGCGATATTTATATTCGCAGTTGCAATTTGTGGGTGAGCGATTATCCTTTTTTGCGTCGCGATTTCTTTAATGAGGTGAGCGATCGTTTACGTGATGATCAAGATAGACCCAGACGCCGGCGAAGAACTGAAAATAACGAATATGAGGCGTTTGATGACCAAGACTCTAGACCTACCAGGCGCCGGCGAAGAACTGAAAATCCCGAATATGACTCCCGTGATGACGAAGACTCTAGATCCAGGCGTCGAAGAACTGAAGAATGAAATTATCTTTCATTGAAAGGGAAAGCGGAGGTGTTGGAGTATGTCACATATCCTCTTTATCTTCGATCGCCCGTTGCTCATATTCTGTAATGATGCTCTGAATGCTATCTGCGGCAATATCGACTTGTTCAGATTTTGCATAAACAGTTAGCAAAATAATTCCCGTTGCTGTCTTGACATAGTAAATCAGACGATAGCCACCGCTTTTACCTTTTTGAGTGTCGCTATTTCGGACTCTTAACTTGAAGACCGCATAACCAACCCCAGGTATTTGATCTCCTGGCAACTCTCCCTGTTCAAGTTGTTCGATAACGGGTTGTATATCATTCCGAATACTGCGATACTTCTTGGCAAGAGTGCGTAGATTTCGGTTGAACGTTGGCGAAGCTTTAACTTGAATCAAAGGCTGATCAGTTATTTTCAAGCCCTTGCCAAAGTTGAGCCACCGGGATAGTTTGCCCAGTCATGGCTTCGTGCCAAGCTTGCCGGAAATCTGCTAAAACTTCTGCTTGAGATTGATCATCCAGAACTTCCTCTTCTGGAATTAGAATAATAACTTCTACGCGGCTATTTTTATCCGTTATGAGAGGATTATCTAAGGTCAGTTGTCCTTGCTCATTAATCGTTGCCATGACTTTAAGTGCTTTCATTGTTACTCCAATTCGATGCTGGAGTTACATTTGTACTCCTTAAGAATCTAGCTCTATGGTACCTCACAGACAAGTGCGTAGGCGTAGCCCGTCCTAGACATCGCTCTTTGTGCGACTGTCTTAAAAGTCAAGCGATCGCATCTTCTCAAGAGTGCGATCGCACTCTTAATGGTTAGACATTAGGCACTAGCGGCAAACGACGAATACGGATACGGCTTGGCTCAACCGTGATAGCTGAACCTTGTTCTAACTCCTCCAGGTAACTCAATGATGCGATCGTCTAGGTAAGAAGATACAAAAATCAGGGCTTGTCTAATATCTTCATCTTCCAGTTCTGGGAATTCTTGACGCAATTCTTCTTGATCGGGGTAAGTCGCCAGTAATTCTATCACCCGACGAACTGTCAGCCGGAGATTACGAATGCAAGGCTGACCATTCATGCGATTTGGATTGGTGGTGGGTAGTTTAGTGCGGTTCGTTTCTACTGGAGTTTAGACTAACGCATGAAAAAATGACTCAGAGGTACTGAGTTAATGAACTACACGCATCAAAATATAAAAGTCAAAGAGTCAAGCCGACTTGGACTGTTGTTTTTTTGGTCGAGTCATACTTTTTTTGACAATAGGGCAACGGATTTTACGGTGGCGAGGTTGTCCTGTAGGCCACCCAGGGGACTTTCCACGGGTTTTGGGTGGTTGAGTTGGTGTGCCAATCACCGCGAAAATTGCTCCCATCGACTGAGCTAGGACTTACGCATTGACAAAGTTGTCAAAAGGTGAAGTGAGTGAAAACAGGGAAATTTTCGGGCGATCGCTAATTTCAATCCCAAATTCAGTTGCCAAATGTTTGCTCAACCATTGAGATGTCCAACTACTAAATGCGTAGCCATACTTCCGTGGGCTATGACTCAGCAATTCTTTTAATCTTTGAATATATTGTTCATTTACAATTTTCGGTCTGCCTATTGATCGTTGCTGCCATTGATCCACTAAACCTGCTTTGGTAATAGTAATCCAATAACGTGCCATTTCCTGAGAGCAACCTAAAATTTGACAGATTTCGGTTTGCGATTTCCCCATATCTGCCAGCAACATAATTTCTAGACGCCGACGGTATTCTGGTTGCAAATTAGCTTGCAAATTCTTTAATAAATCCTTGTGCTGAAGAGGTGTTAAAAACTGACTTTCGTTGTCTTGAAAAGAATTTATTGACATAGAATTGATTACTAAATCAAAAATCAAAATTTTGCCCAAATGCATCTACAATTGTGCTGCTTTAAGTCAAAACTAATACCCAAATGTCATTCTGAGTGGAGCGTTCCCGAAAGCATTGCCCCTTCGGGTTTTCCAATCGCTACAACGGGAGAAACCCCGCACAGCAAAAGTTTCGCAACGCGCTGACTGATTAACTTGCGTGTTTAGGGGTGTAGTGAAACTCTAAACTCCGCTTTGTTACTTATCCTTCAGGTTCTGCGAGGCAATACAGCATGACAAAATAATACTTTCACTCGCATCTTCTAATCTTGACTTTATCCATTCTCCACAAAACGCGATCGCATCAACTTAAACCAGAAGTCGAATTTAGGCTTTAACTTTTCTGGTTTTGGCAAAACCAATGAATTAGAACAGGACTTACGCAAAAACTCTCTGCAACTCTTATTCCTTCTCCTTCGGAGATGCCAAGGGCGAAGGCATACTTGGCGTACTTGGCGGTTCGTTTTATCGATCAGGAGTGCGTAAGTCCTATAGAAGTAATCACTAATTACCACTGCAAGCTGTATATGAAGTGATTAGCTGGACTTGATAAATTAACCCTGGTGATGCAGTAGACTAATTAGATTTACCATGTTTTTATCGGCAGATATTGATAAATCAGAAGTCATCTGTCTCAATTAAATATCAATGATAACTAAATCTTTCCGCATCTATCTAAAGGTAGAAATTTATAAAAATAACATTTAGTATTAATTTTTACTGTCGAATCATAAATTATTTGTCGTCGTCACAAATTAATACTTAGGCAACTGATATAATGCGATCGCACTTCGCATTGGGCATCATTCACTGTGAATGATGTTATGCGGTATTTCTGCGAGAATGGAAATTCATGATTACATGACTTCTTCAGCCAAAAGTTGCCCCTTAACCCTTTCATATTCATCCTCAAGCAACCACTCTTGGGCTGCTTGATAGTTGGAGTGAGCGACTACAAGTTTATAGTCAGATGCAGGATTAAAAATACGGCACGTACCGTCATGATCGCCCACTAGCATGAGAATTTTGGGTGGAAAAAGAACTGGATCAACCCAGAGTTCTAGAAATTTCCAAGTTTTAGCTTGTTCTACGAGGGTTGGTGCGTGGGATAGCATGATACTCTCCTGTGGCTTTTACAATTTTGATTTCACCGTAGTAAAGCGGTGTTTGGCTCCCGTCTACTCTAATTATGTAACCGATCGCCTCTGGAAAGTAGAGTCCATATCGTTCGTAATCATCATCTTCATCCTCTATTCCGGTTTGTTCTCCATTTGCAATGATAGCTTGTGTGACTTGTTCTAGAGTTTCACGATCATTGAATACGTGCGCTCTGCCTTCTCTTCGGAGCAGTCGTTGAACCTGAAGCGTGTTGGGCAAATGGCGAACAATTAGGCTTGATCGGGGATCAAGGATGATTTTTCGGTCAATTCCGCTCATAACTTGGCATACAAGTTGATACCAAGCTTCTTCAGAATAGCTTGCTTCTCCCTCCTGCTCTCTATTTCTTATTCCCTATTAGAAAATTCCCTAATCGCAGAGTATTAATTTAGCATAACAAGTACTGAAGACCCATATTTATTCACTTCAAATCGAGTAATCCTTCTTCTTTTAACTTAGGATTAAAGCGAATTTGAAGTTGCAATCCACGCGCTTGCAACACTTCTAAAATTTCAGCTTCGACTCGTCGCGCCACATTTTTCATAATTTTAACTTGCGTCATCTCATCTATTAATGGATTTTCATAATTTGTTTGTTCTTCAGGTGTCATTACCGCTTTAGCATCAATTGGTTGCGTCCATTTTTCTTTTTGTTCGGCATTTCCCAAAGGAACACTGTTATTTTCGGCAATCCACGCATTTTCAATGTTTTCTAAAGTGGCGCGGCTAGGTCGCTCAATGGTTTGAACTTTTACCCAATAGCAATTTTGAGGTTGACGTACTAAATGCTGTTTCAGACTGAGATATACATCGCGAGAATAACCAACAAATTGCAGTACTTTTTCTTGATTCAAAATTGCATAAACTCCTATTTTACTTTGAAATTGTTCAGGTAATTGACCGTTATCGTCAATGTAAGCAATATATTCGAGAGTTGCTAAAGAAGAAATGTTTGTTTGGGTTGTCATAAATTTAAATTAAAAATTGCTAATTGTGAGGCAGTCACTAGTAAAGACGTAGCAGTGCTACGTCTCTACAAAATTCTATTCCCTATTACCTTTTTTTCATGTAAATTGCACAAAGACGACTGGGTTTGAATATTTTGGCATTAAACATGAAGTTTGGCGGGACGTTAATAATTATGTAGTCGCTATTATCATGATATTTTTCAAATTCGGCTGGCATTCCTTTGGGAGTAGTGAAGCTATAAGGAACTGGTTGAAAAAGCAATTCTGTAAACTCGACTTTTTCACAGTTGAGTTGTTGACAAACTTGCTTGATAAAAGCAACACTTGTCAACAAGTTGAAAAGGCTTTCTTTAGCTTGTGGTTCGAGAGTGAAACTGCTATCAAAGTTTTGGACGATTTTAAAAGGCATTTTTCTTACAGATATATATTAGCGCTAATGGCGATCGCTTCTTTAAAAGTTGGACGCACGGAAACCGTGACGCACCCACTTTTCGCTTCTTTCAAATAGCGTATTAGATTGTGTGACTTCTGTCAGCCACTAAATAAGTAGATGAAATTAAACGTAAAATACTGTCCTCATTCGTACATCGTAGAGACGTTCCGGCAGAACGTCTTTACATTCGTCGTAGAGACGTTCCGCCGGAACGTCTTTACATTGTAAGTAACAAACCTGACACGATATAAGAAAATCAAAAAAAGTGCCAGTGTCTCTGGTTTAGACACTGGCACCCTATGAGAACCGAGATTCTACATGACTTGCAAAATTTGTTTAATTTTGCTGTCTTGTCGCGGCTTCAATTTCTCTGGAAAATTCAACTCAATACCAATCTTGCCATTTGCCTGTTCTTCTACTGAGGAAATTTCGACAACAAATTTGCTTTGGTTTCCCTGTTCGTAATTCAAGAGTAAACCAACAAGCGGTTTGAGAGTCCGCATCCTGTGAAATTCTTGTTGTCCAAGGATTTTGTTAGAAGATAAGGCTTTTGTGCTTTGTAATTCTAGCCGTAAACCTGTTACCCCTAGTTCCGTTGCTACTCCTTCAAATAACTGACCATCCCAGTAAAGTTGACCGATCGCACGTACCTGCTTGCGTACCTTCCTGCGTGTAGATGGTTGGAGATCGCGCAAAGAGCGAGTCAAAGTAGTAGCGAGGAATCCAAGAGAAGCGGCTGGCTTGTCTATATCCTGCCGCTTTTGAGAATACCATTCTCGCACGTCAGAATACAAAACTATAGTTAAAGCATCTAGCTGGGCGCGATTGGGATTGATAAAATCAATTGCCAAAAGCGTTTTTGTGTCATTAACTGGAGTCAAACCAATAACTCGCGCTGTCAGGTTAGCGCGAGCAGCAAAATCTCCCATCACTTCAATTTGGACTTCATCTGGTAAATTGGGCCAAGATTCCAAAGAAATCAATGCCCCAGTTTCTGAGATATTCACCGTTTCACCCCTGACGGTTAAGCCGTTACTATAAATCTCCACGCGTAGGTGTCGGTTTAAGCGGTGTGCTGTACGGACTTGCGGTTGTTCAAAGCCAACTAATAAAGCTGATGACAGCAAAATTAAGTTAAAGCCAGACCACAAAGTATTCACGAATACAGCTTGAGAATCCTCTGGACGTAGCAACAACCAATAAGGAACTGCAAGCAAAGAAGAGACAACAAATAAAGTGACTATTAACAAACCGCGCATTGATTGCCAATCAAAGGTACGTTTGCTAATATTTGATCCTTTGTCGGTAACATTAAACGAACCGAGTTTAGGATTAAGCAGCGCCAACATCGTCACCCATCCAGTCTGGAAAGCCATTGCAAATTCAAAAATTTCGTTCCAGAAAGAAAAGCGGACGTATTTGTAGATGATGTGGTTAGTAAAAAGCGAGAGGACAATATGCGGTATGGCGTAAGCCAGAGTTTCATAACCTAAACCCCGGACAGAGTTAACGCCAAATAATAAAAACAGAGTGGGAGCGATCGCATATACTAATCGTGGATATCCATACAAAAAGTGCGATGTCGCACTAAAATAACAAATCCGCTGGGGAATCGTTAATTTTAACTTGAGGTTAAACAACGGATTTTCCAATCGCAAAATTTGCGCCATTCCCCTAGCCCAGCGCACTTGTTGACCGACATAGGAAGAAAATGTATCTGGTGCTAAACCCGCCACCATAATTTTGTCGTAATATACCGATTTGTAACCCCGCGAATGCAAACGCAGTGCAGTGTGACAATCTTCGGTAACTGTTTCTACAGCAATTCCCCCAACTTCTAAAGCGTGTTCCTTGCGGATCACAGCAGCAGAACCGCAAAAAAATGCAGCATTCCAAAAATCATTGCCCTTTTGTAGCACCTTGTAGAATAGTTCATTACCCACCGGAATTTTACCGCCTGTGAGCAAATTACGCTCGAAGGGGTCAGCGTTATAGAACCAGTGCGGAGTTTGGACAAACGACACTTTCGGATCGAAGAAAAAGCCTACGGTACGCAAAAGAAACTGGCGCGATGGAATGTGATCGCAGTCCAAAATCATGACTAAATCGCCGTCAGTTTTCCCAAAAGCGGTGTTGATATTTCCAGCTTTAGCGTGGTCGTTATTGTCCCGCGTCATGTGTATGCAGCCTAGTTCTTCGCACATTTGGCGGATTTGCTCACGTCTTGCACGCAAGGTTTCATGACGAGGATCGCTTTCTTTATATCTTTCTGGGCGACCATCATCAAGAACATAAACCTTTTTTTTCCCAGGAGCGTAATCGCAATTTATAGATGCTAATACGGTCTTGCGGACAATTTCAACGTCTTCGTTGAAGGTGGGAATATAAATATCAACTTTAAACCATTTTTCTTCGGGAAGGGCAGCAAGACTAATTGGCTGGCGTTCTTTGATTTTTAGGGTTTGAACGTATGCCAAGACCAAAGTTAGAACCGCATATAGTTCTGCGAAATACAACAGTAAGCAAGCGATACTGTTAATCCAACCATCAAAATTGAGGGTGTAGCTTGTGCGGTAATATAAATAACGCAGTGTTGTTACTAAACTCAGCCACACCATGAATAAATGATAATACTGGCTGGTTTCGGTAGAAGTTTCTTGCTCTTCTACCCGGACGATGAATTGACCAAGTAGTAATAAAAACACAGCTACTACCCCCTGCTGCCAAATTGCTAGTGGAGTAATAATTAGTGGCAGTGAAAGCAACAAGAGCAGCGCCACCACCCACTTCAACCCTTTTATGCCAATAGGAGCTAAAGCACGTTCAAAAAATCCTGGTATGGAGTCAACTAAGAAAGTGGTGATTTTACGTCGGCGATCGCCTGGTGAGCGAGGTGGTCTAAATGAGGACGAAGACATAAATGAAAAAGAGGGGTAAAGAGGAAAGGGTAAAGGGGTTTTTAAGAGGGGAAAAGGGGAAAGGGGTTTTTAAGAGGGGAAAAGGGTAAAGGGGAAGAGGTAAGAAATATAGAGTAAGAGTGAATAAATCCGTATTTTATTTCCGTACCTTTCCCATGAACCCCTTTAACCTTTCCCCCTCTTATCCCCGACCCCTTCCCCCTCTTCAATCAGCATCAGCCGTCCGCTTGATATACAACTGAACAATGCCATAAAGTAGAAGCGATACGCCAACAATGCCTACAGGTAGCAACAGCCAGTTATCCTCTATCAAGTGGGATGCTTTACTGAGGAAATTTGTATTTTCCACACGACGACTCGAAGGGGCACTCTGGAAAAACTCTAATTCATAGGCATCTGGATCGTAGGGACGTGGGTCTTTTTTATCACTACTAATTAACACCGTATCCTTTTTTAATTGGGAGAACCACGGATCTTGATTGAGGACTTGGCGTACACGTTCCAAGCCGGCTTCTGTCTGAGCAGTTAAAGCCAAAATTACGCGATCGCCATTCCACGGAGACAAGATTTGTTTAATCATGCCTTGTGCATCTTGCGGGGTTTGAATCGTACCTTGAGCAGATGCTCGCGAAAACGCCCCTTGCAAGTTAAACCCACTAGATTTACTAAACTCTGGTTGAAAAGGAAGTTTGTCCCGTGTCCCAATTGCCACCAAATTATCACTATCCCGGACTGATTTGGATAATGTATCCACCGTGTAAACATCTAATTTGACAGAATTAGCTTGAGTCAACCGTCCTAAGCGTTCGCTAAACGCCAGCATAGTCAAAATATCTGTATTAGAGGGATTTGTTGGGACGACAATTGCCGTTTTAGACAAATCTTGAGGTGCTGCAAACGGATAACCAAATCGCAGCAAATTCAAATCTGGTAATTGTACAGAATTTTCTCGTTTTAAATCAAAGCTAGTATCAGAATGTACAGTGCCTGTAAGTTGTTGATCTGGTGGATAAATGCATTTTTCTCTATCAAAAGGTTCTCTCGCACTCATCCGGAAAAACACCTGAAGTTTAGAGTTTGGCTGAACCAAGTTTGGCGGCAAATCTACTTTCAGGGTTTTGCGAGTTTCTCCCCTATCTGAGTCAAGACGTGCCCCACCGATGAAGTTGTCATCGAGGAATACTTGTAAAGCAGAGGTTCGTGGATTAATCTGCGGACCATAGCTGTAAACTAAATTCATCGAACTGCCACGCACAAAACGTTCGTCAGGCAAAGCGTGGAAATCAATTTCAATTGCCGGCGCATTTGCACCACGGACAGTCACATCATTAAAACCCTCACCTGTTACCGGGGTTTTCAAGTCACTCAGTTTAAAGGAATTTGCAGACGGCAAATAACGAGGCCATTCGCGATCGCCTGGGGTTTCTACCTCCTTGACTTGACGAATTAAAACTACCTGACCGGTGCCCATTTTCCGCAGGTCTGGCTGCGCCAAAAACTGTGCTGCTTTGGCGACTCCTTTGGCTCCATTGCCAGTGGCAATTAAAACTGGCGCACCACCTTCTTTCTTACTCGTTGCTAAAATTAACACCCCTGTGTCACTTGCTACGGGGGAGTTATTGCGATCAATAATTTGATTGCCGACTACCTTCAGGGGCAAATTTAAGGAAGCCAAAACTGGTTGTTCGCTAGGAGTACCAATGATGATTAATCGCTCATTAGGTTTGACATCCACCACATCAGATGACATCCTGGTCTGGATTGGGCGAAAGTCTGCTAGTCTACCCAATGCTGCTTGCAAACGAGCTGCTGCACTCAACCAAGATTGACTCACTTCGCTAGGTTGCAAGTAGACAATTTGGCTAGTCTCTAAGCCGAGTTTGTCAAATAAAGGATAAGGATAGCGGTCAAAGTTAGGGGGAATCTCCGACCGTTGGTAGTTGAAGGTTAATTTAGAATCTGGCAGAACTTCCGTCCACAAGTCAGGGCTATTAGGATCGGTACATCCTTGGGTGTTACTCTGCAACGCTGCCACAGTCAGTTCGTTATAGTCTTGAAGTAATTTTGGGTTTATATTCATCAAGACTTGACCGACTTGAGACTGTTTTTTGTTCAGGGGTACGCTACCAATACTGGTGCCATTGACCAAGACAGTGAAATTAGAGCGATTTGCATACAGTGATGGCGAATGCTGAAAGCGAATTAAGGCTTTTACCTTATTCAGGTTCCAGCCACGAGGACGGGTAAAGGCAAGACGAGATTCAGAATAAACTCCTCGCAAGCGCAAGCGGTTGCCTACTATTGGACTGCGATTAAATTCTAAGTTGTAGGTTTTCAGTTTCTTGTCATCATCAGTTTCTGTGTCAACGTCAGGTTTTGGCTTTTGCCTATCTTGGGCAGTTTTGGGATTGTTTGTGCTGTCAACTTCAGGTGTAGTTGCTTGTGCTAAGACAATTTGTTGTAAGTTACTTTCGCTCTTAGGTTTGGCGCTTAATGTTAATGAACAAGGCAACACCAAAAAGCAAGAAGTAACACAAATTGCTTTTTTACTGATTTGGGAAAGGTTAAACAACTGCTTCATAAGACAGTGCGATTATTATGGGTTGTTTTAGTGTCTAGGGGGATAAGAGGGGGAAAGGGTAAGGGGTAAGGGGGGAAAGGGTAAGGGGTAAGGGGAAAGGGTAAGAAATATAGAGTTATTTGAATAAATCCGTTCTTACAAAGGTTGACGGGACCCAAACCGAAGAAAGAGCCAACTTTGCGCTATTTTATTTCCATACCTTTCCCATGAACCCCTTTCCCCCTCTTAAAAACCCCTTTCCCCCTTACCCCTTAGCCTTTCCCCCTCTTCAACTTCTAGAAGATGCTTGGGAATAGAGTCAGGTGACAGCAATCCTAACCAAGCCAAGTTCTGGGTATAATAAGCTGTGCGATCGCCCCAAACTCCATCTTTGTATTGAGGTATCAATTTTTTCACTAGCAAGTCTTGAGCTAGTTTCGGTTCGACTAACCGCATGGCAGCATAAAACATCGCGTATTGGGATGTAGCTTCATAATTTACTAATGCTTTCCCTTGCAAGTCTATGCGTGCCGGCAAACGTGATTGTGTCCGCCATAGCTTTTGCAGGTGAGGCGTAGATGTCAGTAGATACCGCCGTGCTTGTGGCGAATTGAACCAAGCCGCATCAAGTGCTACCCGCCACCAAACTCGATAAGCATCAAAGCTATACAAGGTTTGAAGTGGGCTAGATAATGGCAAGGCTTGGAATTGACCTGTTTTAGTGTCTAGAGCTACCCAATCACTAGGTAATCCCACCGCAGAAAGTCCCGTGGAAGAATCCAGCACTTGATAGCTGGTATCTACCAAACTCAACCAGTCATGTTCGCGGTCAATTTGGGCAAATATGCGAAAAGCATAGGGGGTCAAATAAGAGGGATTAAGGTAAAGGGTTGATTCATTGGGGACAAATGCCGCAACGGGACCGGGTAGCAAATAGCGCTTGCCCACCATACCTGGAGCCGTTGAAAGGTTCCACAAATCTTTGAGTTTGATTTTCGCCAGTTCCAGGTACTCAGGACGATTCCAACGCCGTGAGGCAAAAATCAATGCCGTAATCGCATCAATATCACCATCACTGGCAAAGTTGTTGTCGATGCTACCCCAACTACCATCATCTTTGCGTCCCCACTTCCAAACCCATAAACTGTCGGTGGCTTTACCTCCCTCTTGGCGTTGGAGGTTATTTTGCGACCAGTTTAAGGTTAAAGCAAAAGTTGCAGGATCATCGATGAGTACTGCTCGCAGCATGGCATATGCTTGACCTTCACTAGTTGAGCGATCGCTCGCTTCATAGTCAATTACCCGTCCATCCCCTTGAATAAATTTTTTTCGGTAACTGTCCCAGCTTTGCGCTAATAAGTCCCGGTTCGGGGTGGATTTAGGTAGAGCCGCTAAAAATACTGACATATCTTTGCTACCATCTACCGTTGAAAATTTTGCCGTCTGAGTTCTACTATCCGGTGTTTGGGGGTTAACTACTCTTGGGTAATTACTTGCACAGCCGTATAAACTGAATGTGCCGACAATAACTGCCACGATAGAAAATAAATACATCAATTATGAAAAAGAGGGGGAAAGGGTTAAGGGGTAAGGGGTAAGGGGCAAGGAGCAAGAAAAATATGATGAGTGATTTAGATAACTCTTTATTTCCATACCTTTTTCCTTTCCCCTTTCCCCCTTTACCAAAAATTTGGGTCTAAAGCCCCGTCCTTAAAGTACTGGTTTTTGGTACAATAGTAGGAGCAGGCGCTTGGCTTTGTCTGTTGGACTAGGTGATCTAAGACGGGCTATGCCTGCTGTTGCTGTTTGAATCCAGAATCCCTGAACTTTCAGGTCAGGGAGTATGTCAACCCTCTTTCTTTAGATTGCTATCTGCCTCGACGTTGAGGATCTTCCCACGGGGGTTGAAAACCACGCCTTTGCAGAAAGTCTTCTTGAATTTCCTGCATTTGCCGAGATATATCAGCATCTGTGCTTCCTTGGGTGCGTTGTTGAATTTGCAGTTGTTCTAACTGTGCAAGCGCAGTCAAAGGTTGATCAAAAATCGCATTCAAACCAGCAAGAGCGCGGCGTGCCTCTGTATCGTCCGGCTTTTGTGATAGCACCTGATTAAAAATTTGTTGTGCGGAATCATAACGCCCTTGTTGAAAGCGAATTCCCCCCAAAGCTGACAAGGCATCAATGTTATCTGGTTGCTGCGCCAAAATATTCTCGTAAGCACTGCTTGCTTGCTTGTAATCGCCGATAGTTCGCGCTAACTCTCCCTGTATCAAGTAAGAATTAGGAGTGTTGGGAAGCTTGGCAATCAACTGCTTGACTCGCGCTTGGGCAAGCGTAGGATTGCGATCGGCAAGAACTTGCACTAAACGCAGTTGCACCGGTAAATAATTGGGGTCAACTTCTGCCAGATAATTGTAAAGAGCTTCACGCCGCGCCTGGGCGGGTAACACTCCCACCAAACTGTATAATTCTGGAGGAGTGTTAGTTGCTCTTTGTGTTGCTAACCAATTGTCGAGAACTGCTTCTGCCTCCCCTTGAGAAATCCTACGAGCCTGATAAGCGATGCTAGTACGCCCAAGCTGAGTTGTCACATCTTGAGGATTCCGAGTTATTAGTTGGTCATAAACTGCCAAAGCCTCATCAAAACGCTTTTGTTGGAGTCGCACTCCCCCTAGTCCGCGCAAAGCAGCATCAGTAATATCGTTGTCTGGTTTGCTGATTAGCACAGCTTGGTAACGTTTGGCACTGGCATCTAAGCTGCCTTCCCGCCGCTCGATTTCTGCGGCTAACAACTGCGGTGCGAGGTTTTTAGTACCTTCGGGAGTGGCGGTGTAAGCAGCTAAAGCTTGCCTTGCATTATTTAGGTCATTGCGCTGCACGTACATTTGCGCCACCCGGAAATTCAAAAACGGTGTGCTTACTCCCGACTGCAATATATTTTGGTATATCGGTAAAAAGTCTGGGTCGGGAGCATCAATATTTACCAAGGCGTTAGCTAGCTGTTGCAGTTCTACGCGGTCTGTGGGCAGAGGTTGCAATGATAAAGCCAAACGCTGTTTCAGGTCGTTTTTGGCGATAATTCCCAGTTGATTTTCTAAAGCTATCTGCCGTACTATTAGGCTTTTATCGTTGGGATACTGCACAGCTACTTGTCGATAAAGTTGGAGTGCTGTTTGCCGTCCTTCGGGGAAGCCAGTAAAAACATCAGCGACTTCTCGCAGTAATGCGGGGGAAGGGTTGGGATTGTTTGCCAGTGTTTGACGGTACAGATTTAGGACTTGTTGTGTCAGAGTGGGGTTGTTGGTACGCTTGCGAATTTCATTAAGCGATCGCGCTAAAGGCAAAAAGGCATCCTGTCTACCTTGTAGCGGATCTAATACCGCTAATGCTTGGGTTGTCTGTTCATTGGCAAGATATGCTACAGCTAACTCTTTACGAGTTTCGATCGCTAATTCGTCTAGCTTTTTTGAGCGCTGCAACTGTGCTTCTAAAACCTTGACTGCACCACCAGGATTACCAGTTTCTCGCAAGGTGCGACCGTAAGCGACTGCTGCATATCCGCTAATACTTTTTCCCGATGAACGGTAGCGGTTAAACAACTCCAACGCTTGAGGAAAATTTTCGCTGTAACTATAAGCTTGAGCTGCACCAATTACTGCCTCTGATGAGGGGTTGTTTGCCAGGACAATTTTATAGTCGGCAATAGACTCACTTAATCTTTGCTGATAAGCATACAATAAAGCGCGGTAACTACGAGCATCGAAATCATTGGGATTTCGGTTTAATAAAGTTGTTAAAGCTTGAATCCCTTTAACATTCCATTCTGGGCGATAAGTCGCCATGATACCGACAATTTTCAGCGCTCCTTGATTGTTGGGATCTTGTGCGAGTACTTGTTGATAGCTATTCCAAGCATCAACAATTTTACCAGCGCGGTTATAGGCGATCGCTAATCCTAATCTTGCTTGCAATGATTGCGGTTCTTGCTTTAGGGCTTTTTGAAAAGCGGCGATCGCATCATTTACCCATCCCTTTTTTAACAACGCATAACCACGTCCAACTGCCGATGATGCCTTCTGTGCTTGCGCTGGAGCAATACTTCCAAAAGGTAAAACTATTACCGGGTAAGTGAAAAGCAAAAATGAAGAAGTCAAAACACAAAGAGATTTAAAAGGTCGCAACGAAGAGTTGCCAGGGAAGAAGAAGGGACAAGGGAACACCTTCTTTCCCAGTCCCCAGTCCCCAGTCCCTTTACCGTGTTTATGTTTACTCATCGAGCAGTTCCTCTGGGAGTCACATCAAAATAAGTTTTTACTCTGATACCGAAAACAGTTTCCTCGAAATTGTCTCGTCCCTGAACTGTGAAACCTAAGCGCAGATTGGGTAGAAATTTAAAATCATAGTATGCCTCCAATACATCTAGGGCATTTCCTCGCCGCAAGCTATCGTTGGATAGCCCACGTCCATAGGCTAAACCGAGGCGATCGTCTCTGGTAAACAAATCTAGAAGACTAGCACCGAAAACATAAGTATCTGCACCTCTACCCAAATCTCTGTTTTCGTATTTGCCATAGCGCCCAAAAAGACCTAATTTGATGTTGGGAATAAAGACCTCAGCGTTTATACCATACGCTTCTTCGCGATCGCCTTGTTGGATACCAAAAATTGTGCGATCGCTATTTCTGGCAAGACTAAAGCTTTCTGGGAAGGTATCGCGAATCCCGGCATCGCGATCGGTTGCATAAGTACCCCGAATAATCGCGTTACCGTAACGGATGCCGATTTCTCCGGCAAATCCATCTAAAGAAAAATCACTGAGTCTGTCTGACGATGAAAATACTGCCCCTTTCGCTTCAATATAATCGTTGACACTCCAGTTAACTAACAAACTAGGACGCGAACCAATTCCTGTAGCCGATAGTGCCGGATTTGTTTGAAAAACCGGATTAAAAAATTGGCTTGCTCCATCTTTAGCAAAGCTGTTGCGGTCAAAATAAGATGTTAAATCTAACTGACCGACTACAAAACGTAGATTTGGTAATCCTCCAAGGGAAGTTGCAAAATACAACTCATTCACACTCAAACCCTCTGAGCGAGAGTCATCAAATGTATTGTTTCGACTCGTTAAATCGAAGGTTGCGCCAAACAAAGCTTGGGGTGACAGTGGATAAATTCCCGAAACTCTTGCCCGTGCTGAGTCATCCCCTCCTTGAGTTACATAGACACCTTCTAGGTATAAAGACGGTTCTCTTAAAGCCGTACTATTGAGCAGGGGGCGTGGTCGATTATTTGCTAGCTCATTAACCGAGCGTGGTGTAGTTTGTAGTGTTGGAGCAATCAAACTTGGAGGGATTTCTTGTCTGGGAGTTGTCGGAGTTACTAATGGTGGAGCTGCTTGAGAGTTGAGTATGGTTGTACCTTGAGTTTGGGGAGTGAGTTGTTGGTCAAAACTTGGTGTCACAGTCGCCGCAACTTGTGGATTTGGAGTGCCTAGAAGTGGCGACAGTGGCGCGATTTGGGGATTTTGTCCCTGATTGAAAGTTGCGATCGTTGTACCTTGAGTTTGGGGAGTGAGTTGTTGGTCAAAATTTGGTGTGGTAGTCGGTGAAACTTGTGGACTTGGAGTGCCTACAAGTGGCAACTGTGGCGCGATTTGGGGATTTTGTACTTGGTTGAAAGTTCCGACTCTTGTACCTTGAGTTTGGGGATTGAGTAGTTGGTCAAAATTTGGTGTGGTAGTCGGCGCAACTTGTGGACTTGGAGTGCCTACAAGTGGCGACAGTGGCGCGATTTGGGGATTTTGTACTTGGTTGAAAGTTCCGACTCTTGTACCTTGAGTTTGGGGATTGAGTAGTTGGTCAAAAGTTGGTGTGGCAGTCGGCGCAACTTGTGGACTCGGAGTGCCTAGAAGTGGCGGCAGTGGAGCGATTTGGGGATTTTGTACCTGGTTGAAAGTCGATGTCCCTGGTGCCGTGAATTCTTGGATATTTTGAGCGTCTGGTAATGGCAGCAGTGGGTTGGAGCGCGAGTTCTTGAAATCATTATTCTCACCCGCCGCTAACACTGGTAAATTTCTTTGTCTTTGTTTACCTGGTGTAAGTGCAGTAGAACGAGGTTTTGCTTTTGGGGTTTTTTCAGTAACTTGCTGCTGGATAAAAGCATTTTCCAGCTGGTTGATCTGATCTATTGGAGTTTGCTGTGATTTGAACACCGGCGCAGGGGAAGTCGCAACCGCTCCTGATGCTTGAGGTGGTTGCAACCTGGGCTGAGATTCATTAGTAGGTATGGAAGATTGAGGCACTCTTCTGAGTCTTTTTAAACCCACTTGGAAATCGTTAGATGGGTTTACTTGAGCTAAACAAGCATCATTGAATGCTACCACCCAGAATAAAGAGACTGAGGCAGTGCAAAGCAACAAATGAACCTTGTTTAACTGTCTTGGGAAAGTCAATTTATCACAATCGAATACTGTAGGCTTCATTAACTTAGCCGATAAACAACTAAATATGTACGTTCTTCGATGTCACCACTTTATCAAAAATATGCGTAATTGTGCGTAAGATGGGCGAAAATCAATATATGATTTTCTGATACCTAATTAGTTAGGTTAGCAGAGAAGTGATCCTTTTTCTTTATTGGTCGCAAATTTGGACGTAATCAAGAAAAGCCTAGATTGTCTATTTTTCTTTCAACCAAATACCCGATTTATCTATGTTCAGTCTTCATTTACCAGCTATTTGGCAAAAAATTAAAAATTTGTCTGTGTATAAATCTCTCATGCCTACCTCGTTGATGTTGTTAGTTGTCACTTCTGGCTGTGTTCAAAAAGCACAAAACGAAGTACAGCTAGAAATCAAAAATCTAGAACCTACACAAAGTAATGGGGTATACACCGTAGTTGGAAACACAAATTTACCAGAGTCTAGTCGAATTACAGTAACGGCAATTCGCTATTTGCATTCACCAGAAGAACTTGGTGGAGGACCGTTGAATACTGAAGCAAATGTTAACCGCTCAATTTTGGATCGCAAAACTGTTGAAGTAAAGCAATCTAAATGGCAAGCAGAACTGAATCTCTGGCAAGTCGCACCTAATGGAAATTTTCAGGAAGTCTGGCAAGCAAATCAAGGGTCAATGAAACTGACTCCAGATAGTGATGTCACGTTTATGGCTACTTTTGATCCTGAAACTCAGTGGCAAAGGTCACAGAAACCAAAGGTGAAAGAAAGAGATCCAGAACCTCGAAACATCGAAGGTAAGTTGCTTCGCTTTACTAACTCAGGTGAAAAATATGTGCAAACGAGTCAAATTTTATCTGTATCTTTGCCTGGGGGAAAAACAATACCACCTCGTCCGCAAGCGGAAAACGTTAATGGTGGCTGGGGAAATCGATATCAGATTCGACCAGAACCGCTAACTTCTGGAGCTACTGTACTTCCAGCAATCAAATTTAGACAGACCAATGCTCCCCTATCACCTTCAGAGTTTCTACGTTGAAAAATAGAGCTTAATTAACCACATTCCGCACCCTAAACTATTACACAAGGAATTTTGGACGTTTAAAAATTTGGGAGCAATGCTAGAGCCGGACAATCCCCCTGCCATTTTGTCTAAAATACAGCCCTGAATAGGACATAAAGTCCGAAAAAAAACAGATTGTGACAGTGGGAGGTGCGGAATATGGATAATTCTCAAAAAAAACATAATTATGAAGCAATTTGCTCCCAAGGTGGCTTGCTTCATTATTTACAAAAACTGTACCTCTTCAGTGTGTGGCGCATCATAAGAAACTCTAAATTTATCTGGCGTTTTTACCTCGCTATTTGTTTGTTGAGACATGATTCCCAGACTGCTCTGCATTTCCTGCATCTGCAACATCATTTCTCTAAGTTGTTTTTGCAACATCTCAAAATCTGATGCTGTTGGTGTGCTTTTATCTACAACAACAGGGGTAGGAATTTCTTGGGTGCTGTTTGTGTTTGTTTGAGCGTAACCCAGGAAAGTTTGAGCAGAAGCAAAGCCAGAAGCCGCAGTCACAGTTCTAGCGGTTGGAGTTGTTTGTCTAGTTGCAATTCTTCGCACAGTATTTACCGACTGTTCGTATGACGCTGGAGGTTTAGTTACAACAGGTTTAGTTACAACAGGTTGAGTTACAACAGGTTGAGTTACAACAGGTTGAGTTACGGTTGCGCTCAAGCTTTTTGAATTTCCTGTTTGCTGAAAAGGCACTTCATCATCCAAAAAACTGGTGAGTCCAGAAACTTGCAATCGAGACTCAGACAATTTAAATTCTTGAAGTTGTGCTTCCTTTACTTCTAAGTGCTTTTCTAAGCCAGACAATTCTTGCTGGAATTCCTCTGACTTTCGAGTATGATACTGCCACCCACAGACTGCGATCACGAAAATACCAGTTCCAACACTCATTGCTGTTGCTAGTACTACGTACGGGGTAGCAACATCTCGAAGTTTGCCATCAAAAATAGTTTCTTGTTCAAATTTGACAACTGTTTGCTTGTCGCCTAATGTCGCAAGGGGAAATGACATGGCTGAAAAAACAGTGACAGCAGAGACTATCGACGGGAGGAAAAATTTTTGCAGTGCAGATAGAGTCATATTTAAAAGATGGGTCAGTTGTCAAAAAAAAGACAAACGGTAAAACGTAAGCAGACTAATTGCCCCTGATATAATTTAAATATTTAAGTAGATGCACTTAATTTTACCACCACAAGAAACTTCTATATCAGAAGTGCTAACTTAATTAGCACTTTTGATTGTTCACTAAAAGGTGTCAAAAATCAAGTCATCACCCTACAAAAATATTATTACTTGCTGTATCTATTTTTTGACTCAAGAAAGACTACTTAACTATATATAGATGTAATAATATGTATACTTATCTCACTTTATTGCCCTAAACTCTGTGTAAGTCTTGAATTAATCTAAGCTCAACGCTCATAAAATAAGTTTATGAAAAATATGCGTTATGGCTGTGGGAATTTGCCCCAGGTATATTTTTACAAGCAAAATAAAAAGAGTAAGCGCTACACCCGTTTTCAGAAACGCGGTAAATTGAGATTTGACAAGCAATTACTTGTATTTTTAATAACTTTAATAATTTTCCTGGGGGGGATTTTGACAAAATTGCCCTTATCTATCGCCGAAGGTATTGCGTCCTCGCATCTTTGGGTTGGTATCGCTGCTAAAACAATACAACTACCACTTTCAACTCGTGGTGCCAAAATCGTTGATGCTAAAGGTAAAAGGGTTTTGCTTAAAGGTGTCAATTGGTTTGGTATAGAAACAAACACACACGCACCTCATGGATTGTGGCGGCGAGATTATAAAGAAATGCTAGCGCAGATTAAACAGCTCGGTTACAACTTCATTCGCTTGCCTTATTCTGTGCAAGCATTGCGAAGTACTGATGTAAGTGGCATTGATTTTAGCATTGGCAGCAATAAAGAACTTGAAGCCAAAACGCCTTTGGAGGTAATGGACTTAATTATTCAAGAGAGCGATCGCCAGGGATTATTAATTTTACTTGACAGCCACCGTCTCAATGATGAACGTATTCCCGAATTGTGGTATGGAGATGGCTTTAGTGAAGCTAATTGGATTAATACCTGGATCAAGTTAGCAATTAGATATAAAAATCAAGCTAACGTTATCGGTGCAGACCTAAAAAATGAACCTCACGGCAAAGCTAGCTGGGGTACTAACAAAATACTCACTGACTGGCGACTCGCCGCAGAACGTGTAGGCAATGCTATTCTCAATGTTAACCCCAACTGGCTGATTGTAGTCCAAGGGGTAGAAAATAATGTCCCTGGTCAAAAGCTAAAGAATTATTGGCACGGAGGCAACCTAGAAGGTGTCAAAGACTACCCAGTAAGGTTATCTCGTCGCGACAAGCTAGTTTATTCAGCCCACGAGTACGGTCCTGGGGTGTACAACCAGCCCTATTTTTCTGAAAAGAACTTTCCCAAAAATTTGAGCGATCGCTGGCAAAGAGGATTTTACTATATTTCTAGGCAGAATATTGCCCCAATACTAATTGGCGAATTTGGTGGTCGGCTTTCAGATACAAGTTCCCCTGAAGGAATTTGGCAAAGCAAGTTTGTAAAATACATCCGTCAGAAAAAGTTGAGCTTTGCTTACTGGAGTTGGAATCCAAATAGTGTTGATACCGGCGGTATCCTGAAAGACGATTGGCAAAGTGTTGATATACAAAAACAGCAGTTATTATCCCAATTGCTTGATGTGGAGACGCGAAATTTCGCGTCTCCACCTCGTCCGATCGCGTCTCCACCTCCGTCTGTAGTGTCTGAGGGAATTAGAGGAGTAAATTCGGGAGCATCCCCCTCATCTCCCTTATCTAGGAGCGCTTCCGTCCAATTGAACGTCACTACTGATATTTACTCAAATTGGCAAACAGGATTTTGTGTCAGCTTCAAAATTAAGAATTTTGGTAGCAACAAGGTTGATAATTGGCAGTTGAAATTTCAGATGAAACAAGCTGCCATCAATAATTCTTGGAACGCTAATTTTAAAGAACGAGATTTCGAGTTTACTGCGACTCCTTTGGATTGGGGACGGGTGATTGAACCTAATCAAGTTAGAGACATCGGCTTTTGTGCTAACAAACTAGGAGACGATTATCAACCAACACAAATAAAAGTCATCTGAAGTATGAAGGATAAAGTATGAAGTATGAAAAAGGAAAAATTCTTTTCTTCTTTTATCCTTCTCCCAAGGGGAGACGCTACGCGAACATACTTCACACTTTATCCTTTAGATTTCCTCGTCGAAATCGTCGTCTTCTTCGTCTTCCTCGTCTTCCTCGAAATCGTCTTCCTCAACAAGGTCGTTGACTTCATCAGCAATCATCAACTCATCCTCATCATCTAAGATCGACGGTGCTTCTTTACGTCTGGCGCCAAATCCAGAGTCTGCAAGACCAGGAGAATCCAAATTGTAAGCGCGAGCTGTGCGATCGTCTAACACCATATCCATCGGATCATCGACTTCATCCAAGACACTGCTGCTCTCTACACTTCCATAGTCTTCAACTATACCCGTCTCTTCATAGGCGTTATACCCAGTACCGGCAGGAATCAATCGTCCGATAATCACGTTTTCTTTCAAACCGCGTAACCAGTCAGATTTTCCTTCAATTGCCGCTTCGGTCAACACCCGCGTTGTTTCTTGGAATGATGCAGCGGAGATAAAACTATCGGTATTTAATGATGCTTTGGTAATCCCCAATAATACTGGGGTATATTGCGCCCTCGCACCACCGGTGATTGACATGGCTTCATTCACCTGCTCAATTTGCCGCAGTTCTACCAACTCTCCGGGTAACATCGTCGTGTCACCACCATCATCTACCCGCACCTTGGCAGTCATCTGGCGCACAATCACTTCAATGTGCTTGTCGGCAATATCAATACCTTGAGATTGGTACACCATTTGCACCTCATTCACCAAGAAAGTCTGTACTTTCTGCAAGGCTAGAGATGCACAAGCATATATGCCGTCCTCAGAACCAAGACTAAAGAATACCTCCAAAATTTCGTGGGGATTGGCAGGACCATCACTCAACGGTTCCCCTGCACTCACCATCGCTCCATCTGTCAGTACCAAATTTTGTCCAGGTCCCAAGGGATAATCGGTGACAACACCATTTGGTTCAACGACCTTGGCAGCTATAGCTTCATCACCGTCACCATATACAACCGATACTTCCCCGGCTCGCTTCGCCAAAATACAAGCTTCTTTTGGCTTACGAGCTTCTAGCAGTTCCTCAATTCTCGGCAAACCTTGAATAATGTCTCCCGTCTTGGCGCGTTCAAACACCAACAACACCAAATTATCACCCCGTTGCACTAAATCTCCATCCTCTATCTGCAACACTGCTCCTGGTGAGACTCGATAAGGACGACCAATGCGAATGGACAGAGTGTATTCTGGGGATTGAGAAAGAAGGTCTTCCCTTGCTCCCCCTTCTTCCCCTGTCGCCTGTAAAGAGTCCCTTGTCCCTTGTCTCTTCTTCACATCCAGTACTTGCCCAGACAAAGGAGCAAATACACCTGGGGCAATTTCTGAACCCTCTATCAATAAGTCGCCCTTTTTCAACTTCGGCGCTGTGGGAGTGTTCACCGTCACCATGTCGGCATCACGCAACACCAAACAGCGCCGCACCGTTTCGCTTCCTTTCTGCACTCCCCGGACAATACCCCCCTCTTTACACTGAATTTGGGTACGGGCAACTACGGCACCAGGAGCAATGGTTTGCAGTGCTTCTACTTCTAAACTCGTTGTTGTGCTACCTTGAGTTGCATCGGCGGTAATGTCGCGACGCACTATCAAAGATTCCAAAATCACTAATTGCAAACGAGAAGTTTCCGAACCTTCACCCTCTCCTTCTTTCATCAGTTCGGCGGAACGCAAACCGTCCCCGCCGACTGATTCACCATCACTCAACAACTCAATATCTGCTGCTAATGGCGAAGCGTTGTGGTCGGCATCACCCTCAGTCTCGATTTCCAACACAAGCTGAGTCCGCAGCAACTCTACACCTTCCACCGACTTAACCCGTTCAGAATCTTTATAAGGCAGTCGTTGCACGGCACGCAGCTCAATACTGCGTCCGGTTTGCTGACTAACTGATGTGGTTGAGGGTACATCTGGAGTATTCGGCACTGCGAATTCATCCACCGGACGACTCAGGAGTGCTGGACCTTCTGGTGACTCTATATATTGGATGTAGCGCAATTCGCTCTGCACTTGCCCCAATAACTCTTCACCGGGCTGAACAAAGGTGTTATCTCGCCCGATGACTGCTTCGGGATCGTCCACCATTAGGAGTTCTCCGGGCTTAATGACGACTTCTCTCAAGATGTCGTTTTTCTGGGTAACTTCAACGACACCGTTGTTTTGACAGAATATATCCTTAACAACTTCCGTCCCAGCTTCCACATACTGACCGTCTTCGACCATCAGCAGCGATATGTCTTTGTTTACTTCATGGGTTTCTTCGGGAATCCACAATAATGTGCCTCCCTGTACCACCTCATAACCTAGTTTCGCCTTGCCTTTTTTCTGCACTTCCACACCGGCGTATTTCAGCAAGCCGCCTGTATTGGTGCGATAGCGATCGTCAATTAACTCTGCCACCACTTGACCATTTTGCACTTTTGTGCCTGGAGTTGCCCGCAAGTTAAAGACTTGGTTGTGAGCAGTGGTAATCAGGTAATTATTGCGACCTTGGGAACTTTGGACCGTCACGGTTGCCTGGTCTAAAACCACACTAGCGGTGATAATCTCAATTTCCCTAGTACTCTTACCCACTTGTGCTTCCGGCAAGCGGACTATACCGCCATGTAAAGTAGTTAACTTGGTTTCTGCCAAGACACCGTTCGTCTCAATCGCATCACCATTATTCACTACCAACTCGGCTCCAGGTGGCAAGTTATATACTTCCCCAGACAAAATCCAAATCAAACCACCACGGGCTGCTGTGGTCGTCGTGTTGCCTTGACGGTCTGTTTTTTGTTCTGGCACGACTTCCGCAAACTGCACCTCTCCTGCCAAATCTGAGGCGACATCTTTAACGGCTTTCTCAGTATTTGCACGAGTTGTCCTGCCACCTAATGCCACCTCGGCAAGCAACTGACCTCGCTTTACTTGCTGTCCATCCACTATATATAGTGTGGAACCTTGAGTCACGGCAATTTCAATTAGTGAAGAACCTTTTACCTTCTCCCCACCTTCTAAAGTTATCACACCGTTTGCCTCAACAAACAGGGAATCTTCTCCGTGTCGAGTGCGATATGCTCTGGTTTTCAACTTGCGGGGCAGACGAATGATACCATCTTTTTCGGCACGGACTTGTTTTGCCACTTCCCCGGTGAATACACCACCTGTGTGGAAGGTACGCATGGTTAACTGGGTACCCGGTTCACCGATACTTTGAGCGGCAATAATACCCACTGCTTCACCCAAGTCTACCATCTTGGCGTGTGCCAAACTCCAGCCATAACAGTGTTGGCAAACCGATCGCGCTGCTTCACAAGTTAAAGGACTCCGCACTACCACCGATTGGACGCCGCTTTTTTGAATTACAGCAGCTAATTCGTTACTAATTGGGGTGTTGCGTGGGGCAATAACTTTTTTGGTGGTGGGATGAATTACATCTTCCGCCACTACCCGTCCCATCAAGCGGGTGCCGATGGGAATCAAGATTTTGCCACCTTCTGTCATCGCTCCCAGAGTTAGCCCCCGGGATGTGCCGCAGTCAAATTCGCGGATAATTACATCTTGGGATACATCCACCAAACGACGAGTTAAATATCCAGAGTCGGCAGTTCTTAATGCGGTATCTACCAACCCTTTACGAGCGCCGTAAGAAGAAATAATATATTCAGTAACAGTCAATCCTTCCCGGAAGTTGGTTTTGATGGGCAGGTCGATAATTTCCCCTTGGGGATCTGCCATCAACCCGCGCATCCCGACTAATTGGCGCACCTGGGAGATGTTACCCCTAGCACCAGAGAATGCCATCATATATACTGAGTTGAGTGGGTTAGTACTCTTAAAGTGCTTCACTACTTCATCTTTGAGCGCTTCCGATGTACTATTCCAAGTATCAATTACCTTTTGAAAACGCTCTACTTCCGTGATTTCACCACGCTGATAGCGTTCTTCCGTAGCACGAATTTCGGCTTCTGCGGCATCGAGGAGCGATCGCTTGCTGGGCGGCACCATCAAATCATCTACACTAATGGAAACCCCAGCTTTGGTAGCATAGCGAAAGCCCAAATCTTTTAACTTATCCGCCATCACCGCCGTTCGCGCCGTGCCACAATTGGTGAACGCCCAAGAAATTAAATTTCTCAGTTGACCTTTGTCAACGATGCGATTGCGAAAAATCAGTTTTTCAGTCATTAGTATTTGAGGAGGGGTAAAGGGGAAAGGGGTTCATGGGAAAGGGATTTTTAAGAGGGGGAAAGGGATTTTTAAGAAGGGGAAAGGGGAAAGGGTAAAGGGAAAGGGGGAAAGGGTAAGAAATATAGAGTTATAGTGAATAAATCCGTATTTTATTTCCGTACCTTTGCCATGAACCCCTTTAACCCTTCCCCCTCTTCAAATCCCCCTTTCCCCCTCTTGACTAGGTTGCCAGCGCTTCTTGGATTGCCTTGTTATAAATAACGCGACCGGGAGTTGTACGTATATATTGAGAGATCAAATTTCCTTCCTTGTCTTGTCTGACACGACGGAATTTATACAGCAATGTCCGACTGCCATCGGTGTTTTCTTCTACCTTTACGGGTTCGGTATCCGGCACATCGGTTTCTACTTCACCATCAAATCGCACAAATACATAGGCGTGCAAATCAATTTGTTTCTGCTCATAAGCCATAATCGCATCATCCAAGGAAGCGAAGTATTTTCCTGCACCCCTTATGGCATCGGGATTTTCCGCTGTCAAATAATACGCCCCCAATACCATATCTTGGCTGGGTGTAATAATTGGCTTACCAGTCGCCGGCGACAATATATTGTTAGAGGCAAGCATCAACAATCGCGCTTCTGCTTGGGATTCCAACGACAGCGGCACATGCACTGCCATTTGGTCGCCGTCAAAGTCGGCGTTAAATGCCGGACACACCAATGGATGCAACTGAATTGCTCTACCATCTACCAAAATCGGCTCAAATGCCTGAATGCCGAGCCTGTGCAGTGTCGGTGCCCGATTTAACATCACCGGATGCCCTTCAATCACTTCTTCCAACACATCCCACACACTGGGGTCGTTGCGAGAAATCAGCTTTTTCGCGGCTTTGATGTTATTCACCATGCCACTGCGAATCAAGCGATTAATCACAAAGGGCTGAAATAGCTCAATTGCCATTTCTCTGGGCAACCCACATTGATGGATTTGCAACTTTGGTCCAACGACAATGACAGAACGACCGGAATAATCAACCCGCTTACCCAACAAATTCTGCCGAAACCGTCCCTGCTTACCTTCAATAATGTCCGAGAGCGACTTCAGCGGTCGGTTATTTGCCCCCACCACTGTCCGTCCCCGACGCCCATTATCAATCAAAGCATCCACCGCTTCTTGCAGCATCCGCTTCTCGTTGCGAACAATAATCTCCGGTGCCAAAATCTCTTGCAGCCTACCCAAACGATTATTCCGATTAATCACCCGGCGATACAAATCATTTAAATCGCTCGTGGCAAAGCGTCCCCCATCCAACTGCACCATTGGGCGCAAATCTGGCGGAATCACCGGAATTACTGCCATTACCATCCACTGCGGCAACGAACCAGTGGCGATGAAATTGTCAATCACCCGCAACCGCTTAATCAACTTCGCCCGTTTTTGTCCCTTAGCGTTACCAATCTCCTCACGCAAATTTTCCGCTTCTTGCTCCAAGTTGATATCAGCAAGCAATCGCAACAGCGCTTCTGCCCCAATTCCTACCTCCACACCTTGAAGTTGGGAATCCTCCGCATAAATCTGGTCTTCAACTTCCAGCCACTGGTCTTCACTCAGCAACTGCTTATAAGTCAAAGTTTCGGCATTCCCTTTGCTCAAAACAACATAAGAGTTGAAATAAACAATCTGCTCCACATCCCGCAAAGGCATATCCAGCAAAATAGAAATGTAACTGGGGATACCCTTGAGATACCAAACGTGCGCTACAGGTGCCGCCAGCTTGATGAAACCCATGCGGTGACGCCGCACTCGCGATTCCGTCACCTCCACCCCGCAGCGTTCGCAAACAATACCGCGATGGCGCACCCTCTTATATTTACCGCAATGGCATTCCCAATCCTTCGCCGGTCCAAAGATGCGCTCACAAAAAAGCCCATCCATCTCCGGCTTCAAAGTCCGATAATTAATCGTCTCCGGCTTCGTCACTTCACCCACCACCTGACCATTGGGCAAAGTCCGCTCACCCCAAGTCCGAATCCGTTCCGGCGAAGCCAAGCCGATTTTTACATAGTCAAACTGATTAGTTTGTGCGTTTCTCATATATTTTTTGCTATTGGGGGAAAGGGGATTTTGCTATTGGGGGAAAGGGCAAGGGTAAGAAATATAGAGTTATTTGAATAAATCCGTTCTTACAAAGGTTGACGGGACCCAAACCGAAGAAAGAGCCAACTTTGCGCTATTTTATTTCCATACCTTTACCCTTTACCCCTCTTTCTTATTGTTCGTCTTCCATCGAATCCCGCGATAGAGATTCGTAAGTCGGACGTGGAGGAGTGCGACGCGTTCCTTGGTCTGCCATCAAATCAACTTCGACATCCAATGAACTACCATCTGCTTGGGTTTCCACTTTATGCACCGCTATATCTAACCCCAAGGATTGCAATTCGCGCATCAATACCTTAAACGACTCCGGTGTCCCCGGTCGCGGAATTGACTTGCCCTTAACGATCGCATTCAATGCCTCGTTTCTGCCTTGCATATCGTCGGATTTCACTGTCAGCAATTCCTGCAATGTATACGCAGCCCCAAATGCCTCCAGCGCCCATACTTCCATTTCCCCAAATCGCTGACCACCTTGTTGTGCCTTACCACCCAACGGTTGCTGTGTCACCAACGAGTATGGACCCGTGGAACGCGCGTGAATCTTATCATCCACCAAATGCACCAATTTCAACATATAAGCCACCCCTATAGTCACCGCTCGATCAAAAGGTTCCCCCGTCCGACCGTCATACACCATAATCTTCCCAGGATTATCCGGGTCATACACCCAGTCCTTACCCGTCTCATCTCGCGCTTCTTGCAACTTCCCATGCACAATCCGCCGCGATTCCTCCGGACCATACATCTCATCAAAAGGTGTAATCTTAAACCGCACCCCCAAAGTATGCCCAGCCCAGCCTAACAAACACTCAAACACCTGTCCCACATTCATCCGGCTCGGCACACCCAACGGATTCAACACAATATCCACACAAGACCCATCCGGCAAATAAGGCATATCCTCCAACGGCAAAATCCGCGAAACAATCCCCTTATTCCCGTGGCGCCCAGCCATCTTGTCCCCAACTTGAATCTTCCGCTTCTGTGCCACATACACCCGCACCACCATATTCGCTCCCGGTGGCAACTCGTCGCCCTGTTCCCGTGTAAACAGCCGCACATCAACCACGCGACCCTTCTCACCATTGGGCACCCGCAACGAATTATCCCGCACATCCCGCGCCTTCTCACCAAAAATTGCCCGCAGCAACTTCTCTTCCGGTGGTTGGTCAGATTCACCCTTCGGCGTCACCTTCCCTACTAATATATCCCCCGCATCTACCCACGCCCCAATGCGAATAATTCCCTGCTCATCAAGCGATCGCAGGGCATCTTCCCCTACATTGGGTATTTCCCTAGTGATTTCCTCCGGTCCCAGCTTCGTCTGCCTAGCCTCAATTTCATATTTCTCAATGTGAACCGAAGTATAAACATCCTCCTGCACCAACCGCTCAGAAATCAAAATCGCATCCTCGTAGTTGTAGCCCTCCCAAGGCATATAAGCCACCACAATATTCTGTCCCAGCGCCAACTCCCCACCCTCAGTCGAAGAGCCATCCGCCAAAACCTGCCCAGCCAACACCCTCTCACCCATCCGCACCAACGGCTTTTGGTTCAAACAAGTGTCCTGGTTAGAACGTTGATACTTAGAAACCTTATACCTAATCTCCTTAGGCACCCGCGAGTCCACAGTTTTTGACTCTTGACTGTTGTAGAGACGTTCCACGGTCACATCTCTACCATCGACTATTGACTCCTGACCTTCGTACAGACGTTCCACGGTAACATCCTTCTTCACCCGGACGCGAATTTCCGTCGCATCCACATACACCACATCCCCATCAGTCCGCGACACAACCACCATCCCAGAGTCACGAGCCGCCTGTGCTTCCAAACCAGTCCCCACCAAAGGACGCTCTGGTTTCAACAATGGCACCGCTTGCCGTTGCATGTTCGACCCCATCAACGCCCGGTTGGCGTCGTCATGTTCCAAAAAGGGAATCATCGAAGTCGCCACCGACACAATCTGCACCGGCGAAACCGCTACATAATCCACCTGCTCAGGCGTCGTCGTAGCCCAATCTTGGCGATAGCGCACCGGCACCGAAGGACCAATAATATACCCATTCTCATCTACCGGGATGTCCCCCGTCGCCGTCCGCAAATCGTCTTCCTCATCAGCCGTCATATATACAGGCTGCACATCAAACCGCACCTTGCCATTTTCCACCGGACGAAAAGGCGTTTCTAGAAAACCATATTGATTCACCCGCGCATGAGTCGCCAAAGAACCAATCAAACCCGCATTCGGACCCTCCGGTGTCTCAATTGGGCAAATCCGCCCATAATGGGATGGGTGAATATCTCGCACCGCAAAACCCGCCCTTTCCCTAGTTAATCCCCCCGGACCAAGTGCCGACAAACGCCGTTTGTGGGTCAGTTCCGCCAAAGGATTGGTTTGATCCATAAACTGCGACAACTGCGAAGAACCAAAGAACTCCTTAATCGCCGCCACCAAAGGCTTCGGATTCACCAAAGATGCAGGTGTCAAAACCTCCGCATCACTCACCGTCATCCGTTCGCGAATAATCCGCTCCAAACGGTTTAAACCCACCCGCACCTGGTTTTGCAGCAACTCACCCACACTTCTCACTCGGCGATTTCCCAAGTGGTCGATGTCGTCGGTGTTACCAATGTCAAATTCCAGATTGATTAAATAATCCACCGCCGCCAAAATATCCACCGAAGTCAACACACGAGTCGTGTCCGGCACCTGCAAACGCAACTTCTTATTCAGTTTGTAGCGCCCCACCCGACCCAAATCGTAACGCTTGGCATCAAAAAAGCGCGAATCCAGCAACTGTTGTCCGCCCAACACCGTCGGTGGTTCACCCGGACGCAGCTTACGATACAACTCCATCAAAGCGTCTTCTTCCGAAAACTGCCCTTCCTTCTCAATGGTTTTCTGGAAATATTCCGGGTGACGCAGCGAATCAAATATTTCATTATCCGACAACGAGAGCGCCTTCAACAGCACCTGCGCCGACAACTTACGCGTTTTGTCAATGCGTACCCAAACCAAGTCATTACGGTCAGTTTCAAACTTCAGCCACGCCCCCCGGTTAGGGATCAAACTAGCCGAATAAGTGCGGCGTCCATTCTTATCAATTTCCGACTTGTAATATACCCCAGGCGATCGCACGATTTGATTAACAATTACCCGTTCGGCGCCATTGATAATAAAAGTACCGCGATCGGTCATCAAAGGCAAATCCCCTATGAAGACTTCTTGCTCCTTAATTTCCCCAGTTTCTTTATTAATCAACCTTGTCGGCACATACATTTGCACCGCATAGCTACTATCCCGCCGTTTAGCTTCCTCTACACTATATTTAGGCTGCTTAAGTCTGTAGTTATGACCCAAAAAGTGCAGTTCTAGCTTGCCGGTGTAGTCTGTAATTGGACTAAAGGAGTTAAGTTCTTCTATTAGCCCTTCTTCTAGAAACCAGCGAAAGCTTGAACGCTGGATTTCAATCAAGTCGGGTAATAAAAAGGCGGGTTCCATATATGTTTCTTTAGTCATGCCTCTACCTTTATCAATTGTGAATTATCAAGCGTACATTGCACAAGGGCGATCGCACTTGCGTCTTTGCAGGAGAAGGTTATCATCGAAGTGCCCCGATTAAAGTCAATTAGGGGAAAAATCCTGCTATTGGGTTGAATCAATTGCAGATGAAAGATATCTTTTGGATTTTTATTTTCTTTCCTCACTTCCACTTCCATATAAAGCGCGTCAATTAGCGCACGAGTGCGCTGTACACTATTCTGTCTCTGATACACGCACAGCCTTTTTCAACTCAGGGTGATGTTTTATTTAAGACTGAAGCAACCTTCGGCTTTTATAAGCTCTAATCAGTATGGCTTTATCTTGTTGGGTATTAATCACAAGTCAATTAACGGCTAACAATTTTTATAGGTTAAATACAGATCTGCTTTCTTGGTCAAAATTTTAGCTTCAATGTAGTTGTTTTTGCCGGACGGTCATATATTTTTCGCATCCGCATGTAGAGAGAGGAGGATGGTCAAGTGATGAAGCGTGGAACTTCAACGAACTAATTTTTAGTTCCTTCCTTAACCATTATGGCGCAAAAAAAACATTTTGGAGGCAATAATATTAGCATATTTTTGCGCTCTTCGATTTTTATTTTTCTAGCGATTGATATGAGCCACTGCGTTGCGTATTTTTTCGAGGCACATTTTAGGGGGAAGCTTCCCCCCTAAAGCTCCCTCGATGCGGCAGCGCGTGTGGCGTTCCCGTATCTTGTGGCTTCATAACTAAGAGAGGATGATGTATCCGGCTCACTTGGTCTAGAGTACTAACCCAAATAGTTTACAGGCATTCTCAGTAGTTTGAGTAGCGATCGCTTCTAAAGTTTCCCCACGCAAACGAGCTATAGCTTCTGCTACGTAACGCACGTAAGCTGGCTCATTGCGCTTTTCGCCTCGTTTCGGAACCGGCGCTAGGAAAGGACAATCTGTTTCGATTAACAGGCGATCTGACTTCACTAACACAGCTGATTGTTGAATGTCTATAGCGTTTTTGAAGGTGACGGTGCCGCTAAAGCTGATATAAAAGCCCAAGTCGAGAAACCATTGAACTTCTTGTGGTTTTCCACCCCAGCAGTGCATGACGCCTCGGATACTGTCTCCTTTAATATTCCTCCATTTTTGCAAGATGTCTCTTAGTTCTGATGCCGCATTCCGGCAGTGGATAATCACTGGCAAGTTAAGTTGAGAAGCGATCGCTAATTGAGCTTCAAACACCATCCGTTGCCTGTCGTAGTTATCGGCTTTATAAAAATCCAGCCCCATTTCTCCAATTGCTACCACTTTGGCATCAGAGCTAGCCAAAGATAATATTTCCTTTTCTGTTTGGCTATCCCATTTATCAGCATCTAAAGGATGCAAGCCTACGGCAAAGCTGATTTCGGGAAACTGGTGAGCGATCGTTTGAATGCTGGAAAATTCTGATGGCTCGACGCACGAATGTACTAGACGTACTACACCTGCTTCTTGCCATCGCGATCGCACTGCGGCTAAATCCGCTTGAAAAAGGTCAAAATTGAGATGAACATGGGTATCAATCAGATGCATCGTTTGTCGTTTGTCCTTCTTCAAAGCATGAGTCCTGATCACTTAGAACTCATGACTGTTAAGAGTTATGCTGATACGGTAGAGCTTTGTAGTTTTTTCGCCAATTTTGACTTTTTCCTAGCTCCGTTGTTGGGATGAAGTACACCCCGCTTTACAGCTTTGTCGATTTTGCTGTATGCCTCCGACATTCGATCATCTACTTCTTTCTTTAATTCTGAGCTAGGATTAGCTGCATAGGTTGCTACAGCTAAAAGGTATTTTTTCATCAGCGTTTTCACCGCTGACTTGTAAGCTTTGTTACGCAAGCGATTGCGTTCTGCGATATTGGCGCGTTTCAGAGAAGATTTTGTATTCGCCACTGTCAATCCCAAAAATACTATTATTTATGTACACACACTACTAGGCTTACTAATATAGCATCTTTATTGCCAATGTTATAATTCGAGGGAAAAAATATCATAACTAAATTTTGCATTTCTATTTTTATTTTTACCGTAAGCAGAAAAAAATACGTTAACTCACCTCCCTTGGATATGACGACAACTAAAGAAATAAGTTAAAATTAGGTACTCCAGCAAATTGGGAGTTCTCGCCACCTGTTACCAAGCAGGACGACCGAAGTGTGAAAAGGTATGGCTATTGGCAAGGATCTATTGAACGGTTAAAATTCAGTGGTGGAAATGTAGAAACACGATGATAGATATACATTGTGTCTCTACAAAATGTTGACCAATAAATTAGAGAATAGACATAAATTATACTCAAGGCTTACCTAAACTCCAAGAAAAAGGCAGGATGTTCAAACAAAACACCTCCCCCGTTTGAGGTTAGTAAAGCATAAGTCGCTATTCTTAACAACCCAAGTTCGTTTTTCACGTTGGGAGTATCAAAAAAATCCAGGTTAAGCTAGAGAAGAGAATTAGGGTAAGCTTTACGCCTAACTAGGTAAAGGGCAAAACTGATTCTCGGCGGGAATATTCGTTCATTTTGGCACCCTCCTTACTCCATGCTGCGAATTATTACTCAGCAGGCAGATGTCAGAGCAGAACTGCAACGTATCTGCGATCGCACCCATGATGAACAGGTGCATCACAAAGAAGCAACCGTGCGGGAAGTGTTGCAAGCAGTGAAGCGCCAAGGCGACAAAGCTGTATTGCATTACACAGCCGAATTTGACCACCAAACCCTCAAACCTGACGAACTGCGCGTTTCCGGTTCCGAACTGGATACGGCTTACCAACAGGTGTCAAAGGACTTACTAGAGGCAATTCGGCTCGCTAGTCGGCAAATTGAAGCGTTTCATCGTCAGCGAGTACCGAAAAGCTGGGTACATTTTGGCGACGATGATGTAGTACTGGGTAAGCGCTACACTCCTGTAGACCGAGCGGGATTATATGTTCCTGGTGGTCGAGCGGCTTATCCCAGTACAGTGCTGATGAATGCTATTCCAGCGAAGGTGGCTAATGTCCCCCGTGTGGTAATTGTAACGCCACCGGGAGCGCACAAAGCGATTAACCCAGCAGTGTTGGTAGCTGCCCAAGAAGCTGGGGTACAAGAAATTTATCGTGTCGGAGGCGCCCAGGCGATCGCCGCTTTAGCCTACGGCACAGAAACGATTCCGAAAGTAAATGTGATTACAGGTCCAGGTAACATTTATGTCACCCTAGCGAAAAAACTCGTATACGGTACTGTGGGCATTGATTCTTTAGCAGGACCAAGCGAAGTGCTAATTATTGCCGATGAAACCGCAAATCCCGTACATGTGGCGACGGATTTATTAGCACAAGCCGAACACGACCCCATGGCAGCAGCAATATTGTTGACAACGGATACAAGTTTGGCGAAGAACGTGCAAGTCGCTGTGGAAAGACAGCTAATAGATCACCCTAGAAGAATAGATACAGAAAAAGCGATCGCTCACTATGGCTTAATCGTCGTTGTGGAATCTCTGGAAGCCGCAGCTCAATTCTCGAATGAATTTGCCCCGGAACACCTAGAATTACAAGTGGAAGATCCTTGGGCATTAATTCAACATATTCGCCATGCAGGGGCAATCTTCTTAGGGCATTTTACACCAGAAGCTGTGGGAGACTATTTAGCCGGACCAAATCACACTTTGCCTACTTCTGGGGCTGCTCATTATGCTTCGGCATTGGGTGTGGAAACTTTCTTGAAACATTCAAGTATCATCCAATACTCAGAAACCGCCCTGAAAAAAGTGGCTAGCGCAATTGACTTACTAGCGACAGCGGAAGGCTTGCCTTCTCATGCTGATTCAGTTAGACGCCGAGTTCAACAAGACGAATAATTACAAATTCTTAATTTTTTCTTAAACTTTTGACAAAAGTTACCTAGTGGCTACAAACTAAAAGTTTGAACGGCGATCGCAACCCAGATGTTACAACGGAGGGCAACCTCCGAAGTACAGATCAAAGATGCTATTAAGCAGGGCGTAGCTTCCACGACAAAGGCACGTCCTTAGCTACTGTGTTGGTATAACCGCCAACACATAAAGCAGGTAATAATGTCAAATGTCTACGTTGAGGAAACTACACCGGTGCTAAATACTATTTTGGTAGCTCTGGACGGTTCAGAAATTGCAGAACGTGAAATTCAGACTTTACAGGAATTGGTGCTGCTAAAAGAAAGCAAAATAATTCTCTGTCATGTATTTCCCACCCCAGAGTCGGAAATGGAACTATCCGCAGATCGTCCTCAAGGAGAGTCACCAACACTTTCTTATTTTCATGTCGAAAAACAACTGCAATCCTACCAGGAACAGTTGCCAGTCAACAGTGAATTAGAATTAGTAACTGGTGATCCGGCAGAAGAGATTATTCGTCTTGCCAATATTTACCAAGCTGACTTGATTATTATTGGCTGTCGCGGGTTAACTGGGATGAAGCGAATTGTTCAGGGTTCAGTTAGTAGTCAAGTGGTGGAAGAGTCCCCTTGTTCAGTATTGGTGGTAAAGCCGAATTAAAATCAGGTAACGGCAAATGAGATAATGCCATGACTACAACTCCAGCAGTCACTAAACGACTTACCTTTGAAGAGTATCTAGCTTATTATGATGGTAGTGATAAACGTTACGAATTAGTTGATGGAGAACTAATTCCCATGAGTCTGGGAAGTGGGCAACATGGGGGGTAAGTAGTCAGACAGAATTAATTACACAATGACTGTAAATATTTTTGTCCAACTACTTAACAGAATTTATCAATGTTTGCTTTCGTGAAGAAATTATCCGATTAAAGTTAGACTGGACATCTAAACAAATGCTTGTCGGTGTTCGTTCTCCTCGCGCTGGCAGATGAGATACATCGAGAATTCCCGATGTAGCTGTGCTTTCATTATCCCAATGGCGAGAATTGAGAAACCGAGAAGCAGTGATTGAACTTAATGAACCACCTCCCTTACTCGTGGTGGAAGTTGTGAGCGAGTCTACAAAAACCGTAGATTATCGAGCCAAGCGAGTTGAGTATAATATTTTAAATATTCCAGAGTATTGGATTGTCGATTTATTAAGTAACAAAGTAACTGTTTTCACATTAATTGAAGAATTATACGAACCAGCAGAATTTGTTGGTAGCGATCGCATTCAATCTCAAATCTTTCCAGAATTAAAATTAACAGTTGAGCAAGTTTTAACAGCCCAAGATTAGAGAACAGATTTCAAGACTTATTGCTTATTGCCCAACGACGCGCATTCGTGGCTAAACAAACGAAGTCCACCTTCGTGGACTAATAGACATAAAGGAAGATTTTACCATACACATAGTGCGACAAAAATCAGCATCCTTGCGCTGTTATTCCCTTATTTTTAAATATGGGGTTTATGAGTCCCATTTCCCCTTTCCCCTTTACCCCTCTTTCTCATTTTGTTGTTCCAGCCAAGTTATCAAATCTCCCACCTCAGAGAAATCTAACAAAGCCTCACTTAAATCTTCCAAGCGATGGGTGGTAAGCTGGCGAATACGTCCTTGTAAATCAGCGTCGAGTGTAGCGAACAACCGTGTCAGTAGACGCATAGTCATTACTAACGCCTCTTCTTGTCTTCCCTCTTCTAAAATTTCTTGGAAAATGACTGACTCACGCATAATTCCTTCTGTGATAAGATTAACAATCAAATTCTTGCTAAATCGTAAACCAGCTAGTAGCTGAGTACAAGTCACAATTTCCCGACGTTGTTGTGATTCTTCTATGTTATTCAACTTTTGGGCTACCCGACTGAGCAATTGTGTAGAATTCTCCGCAGCACACAGGGATGCAAAAGGTAGCAGTGCGGGTTCCTGTAACAATGGTTCTGGGGATTGCTCCCACATACGAATGACTTGATACCCATGTCTGGTAGATTCCAGTTGGAATTCATTCTCAAAGACAGCTGTATTAGTTGTTGCTTTCAACCATATCAGCACTTGAGTTACTGGTAATCCATATTGCCAATGCAATCGCACCCAATAATTTAACATTCGCAACGGCATAGATTTGCCAGTAGGCACTTGAACTTGAAATTCTAAATGCAAAATTTGCTTTTGGGTGCGTAAAAATGTTACAGAATCAGCACGAATTGGCTCAAGACTCAACTCAGTTTTTAAGACTTCTACCTTAGTTGTAGATTCTCCCAATAACCAATTAGCAAATTGCTGGGGATATTTTTCTGCTAAATATTTACACAAGTTGTCAAATTGCATTCCCAATCAAGGATTTAAAAAATCTAAATGGTCACCGCTTATTAAACGTAATTCTTTTTGCGTACCTTGATTTGCGTCTTTGCTACGAGTGCAATCTGCTTATTATCTGTCTGGACTCACCCCTTTTGAGTCGTTAAAAAGGTTCGCAAGCTCAACAAACTCAAGCTTTGCCCCAAATTCAACGGCAAAATTGATATTCCTTCCAAGCGAGATTGTACCCAACCTTCACCCCAGTACCACTCATGGAAGCCGTCGATACCTTGACTGAGTAGTAAGCGCAAACAGTTGGGTTTTGCTACGTCCACTTGATGATGAATCTTAACTAGTCCAATTGAGCTAGTAAATTGAAATCCTGAATGTAATTCTTCTGGCATTCCGGGGGAAAAACCTTGCCCGATGAGCCATTTTTCTTGTTGCACAGGACGCAGCAGACTGTCTTTGATTGTAGCTGCTGAGGCTTGAACTTCTATACGTAGTTGACTTTGTTGAAAATTACCGAGCATTTTGGCAGAGCGATCGCATTTTCTTTTAGTATGACAAATGTGGTTCATTAGATACGGGCTTGTTCAAAGGAAAATGGAAATTTCATTACACTACGCCCAGGATGAAATATTTGTTCAAAATTCCCTACTCCCTACAAGCACAGGATTGCCCCTCGTTTTCATACGGATATCCTTAACCATTATTGCTTTGTTTGGTTACTTTTCTCCGAGCTTCTGAACTTAAAATAGAAAAAGTTAACTTGTTAAGAAATGTAAGGTTATTCATGGCGGATCAATTAATTCGCGCCACAGCGGCTGATAGTGGAATTCGTGCAGTCGGTGTGATTACCACACGTCTGACAGAAGAAGCAAGGACTAGACACAAACTTTCTTATGTAGCAACCGCAGCCTTGGGTCGAACTATGGCAGCTGGCTTGTTAATGGCTTCTAATATGAAGCGAGAAGGCTCTAGAGTCAATGTCCGAATTAAAGGCGATGGTCCTTTGGGTGGTATCTTGGTAGATGCTGGCTTGGATGGAACAGTACGCGGCTATGTAGAAAATGCCGCTGTGGAATTGCCTCCCAATGCTAAAGGAAAACTTGATGTTGGTGGCGCAGTCGGTAATGGCTACCTTTACGTCGTTCGGGATATGGGTTACGGCTATCCTTACTCTAGTACGGTAGAACTCGTTTCTGGGGAAATTGGCGACGATGTAGCTCATTACCTGGTAAACTCAGAACAGACACCTTCAGCTGTAGTTTTAGGTGTGTTCGTGGGTGCAAATGGGGTGACTGCTGCTGGAGGCTTACTCGTACAAGTGTTGCCAAAAGCCGCTAGAGATGAAGAGCTAGTAGCAAAGCTGGAATCACGAGTGGCGGGTTTAGCTGGATTTACGCCATTGTTGCAAGCAGGCAAAACATTGCCAGAAATCTTTCAAGACTTGCTGGGTGATATGGGTTTGGTGATTTTCCCCGAAACTCAAATGCTACGCTTTAATTGTGGTTGCTCTTTTAACCGCGTACTCGGAGCATTAAAAATTTTAGGAAAAGCTGAACTGCAAGACATGATTGTCAAAGATGATGGTGCTGAGGCAATTTGCGATTTTTGCGGCACAGTATATCACGCAAGTAGCGACCAGCTAGCGCAACTAATTGACGATTTACAGGCGGAATCTTCCGTTTCGAGACAAGTATAATAAGATACGAATATTTTTTGAGGTTAATGATATATATGGAGAGACTAGCTTTTTGATGACGAGAAAGTTACTATGGCAACAAAGAAATTATCGATCCATAACAGATTCCTGTGAAACTATTTTGGTGTGAGAGATGACAGAACGGGATATTCCAGAGAGTTGGTCATCAGCCAGAGCAACAGAGCCAGATAAAATAACCAGATTATCGCCATCGCCAGAACTTGGTGAAACTCATGTGTCTGGTGTTCCAGCTAATGGTTCTACCTCAAAGTCAGTGAAGCGCCGAAAAAAACGCAATTCTGATGAAGAAACTGTGACAACCAGCACTCCTTATGGTAGAATGCCCAACTGGATGAAAAGTTGGGTATTATGGACTGTTTTATTAGCGTTGGTTCCTGGTAGTATCGGCTTTATTTCTATGGCGATGCTGCTAAAGTTACCAACGGCGCCAAACTGTCCATCGATTTTTTGGCCCCTTGCTAGTGCATCGGTGCGACTGCACTGCGCTCAATTGGCGGCTTCTAAGCAGACGGTGAATGACTTGTTACAAGCCATCGCCTTAGTCAAGCAACTGCCAGAAAATCACCCACTACGGCGAGAAATAAATCGCAACCTAGAAGAGTGGTCGCTTTCAATTTTACAGCTAGCCGATCAAAGTTTTCAATCAGGGAAGTTAGACGAAGCGATCGCTACAGCACGTAAAATCCCTCAAGACCTCTCGGCTGATAAATTAGTAGATGAGCAAATCTCCAAATGGCAGTCCACTTGGTCTAAGGGAGAAAAAATATACCAAACAGCGGAAAACGAACTACGCCAAACACATTGGCAATCCGCTTTTATGGCGGCATCTAAATTGCTGCGGGTAGATAATAAATACTGGCAAACAGCTAAGTACGATCAATTGAATCGCTTGATTGTGTCAGCGCGGGAAGATGGTGAGAAGTTAGCAAAAGCCAAGGGTTTGGCTGAAGACTCTGGAGTAGATAATTTACTAAAAGCCATCAAAGTAGCTGAATCAATAGAGCAAGATAGTTACGTTTATCAAAAGGCACAGGCAACGATTTCAGTATTTGGACGTAAAATGCTGGCATTAGCACAGAAACAGCTAGATCGTCGAGATGCAGATGAAGCGCTGGAAATTGTCGGCAAAATCCCGGTAAGTACAAAGCTCAAGTTGGAAATTGAAGACTTTACAGCTATAGCTGATGCCCAAAGAAATGCGTGGTTAGGCACTGTTTCTGGTTTAGAAACAGCGATCGCCCAAGCACAACAAATTGACCCCTCAAGACCAGTTTACGACAAGGCACAAAAACTGATTGCCCGTTGGCAGTTGGAAGTTGAAGATGTTGCCAATCTAGACAAAGCTCGTACACTGGCAAATCAGGGAACAATTAGTGATTTGAATGCAGCCATCGCTCAAGCGCGTCTTATCCCGGTTAATAATCCTCGTGGATCTGAAGCTAGGCAAGATATAGGACAATGGCGTGCCAAAGTTGAGACAATCGAAGATAAACCTTATTTGGAACGCGCTGAACAGATAAGTTTTATAGAAGATGTTAACTCATTGCAAGCTGCGATCGCCGAAGCAAGTCAAATTCGTAATGGTCGGGCATTGTATCCAGAAGCACGCCGAAAAATTCGCACATGGACGGCAAAAATTCAGCGAATTGAAGATCAGCCATACTTGGATCAAGCCAGACAAATTGCTAGTAGCGGCGATCTAGCCTCTGCAATTAAAGCTGCCGAACAAATTGCCTCATCGGGACGCGCACTAAGTGGTGAAGCACAAGCGTCTATAGACGATTGGCAAGGGCAAATCCGCGCCAGACAAAATTGGAGAAAAGCGCGGGAAGTCGCACTTGCTGGCACTCCTGAGGCTTTGTCAGAGGCAATACAGCTAGCGGATCGAGTGCCAAGTCGTAGTTTGTTACGCAATGATGTGAATCCGGCTATTGACCAATGGAGTCAGCAATTATTAGATATAGCCCGCTCTCAGAGTCAGTCTGATATTACCCAAGGTATTGAAACCGCAAAACTGATTCCCCAAGGTTCTGCTGCTTACAGCGCAGCGCGAGAGCAAATTAGGAATTGGCGCGAGTTGCTCAAGCCTCAGCCTGAACCTGAACCAGAGCAATCTCCGGAGGAATCGACAACGACACCTGAGCAACAGTAATATCAAATCTGGTTGTGAGATATTGATTTTGCTGCATTACCCGCCATAGGTTAAAACCTATGGCTAATAGCTAAAGTCATCTCAAGATGACTAGTACCGCTGCGGGGAAGTCACGCATTCAAAAGTATTATGGAATGGGCTTTTTACAGATGTGCTCGCTTTTTTTATATATCAGCGATAATGTACTAAACCGCTTAATTGTACAAATTGTGAGAATCTGATGATTATCATTTCATCGAGCGAAACACGAGAAAATTGGGGAGAGATACGCCGTAAAGCTCAGAGGGATGTTATTGAGGTGCAATCACATGGCAAGCCTGATGTGTACATTCTAAGCCCTGAAATATTTGAGGAATATCAAAGGCTCAAATATGAATCTCTCAAAAATAAGCTTGAAAAAGGTAGGTTGCAGGCTGAACAGGGTCATTTTTCGGATGCGACTGTGGATGACATCCTAAAGAAGGGTGACGCGCTTTATGAGCAAAGAACATCGAATCGTTAAGCTTACCCTAGAAGCCGAAGAGGATCTTCAAGAGATATACGTGTATGGCAGAGAAACTTGGGGCAAGGGGAGAGCAGAGCTATTCATTATTGCCTTGTATGATCGGTTTCAATTCCTTTGTGACAATCCTGAAATAGGGCGAAAACGAGAAGAATTTTATCCAGGGTGTCGTAGTTGGGTATTCGAGAGCTACGTCATTTTCTATCAAGTGAAAGATACATACATTGAAGTAATAGGCATTGTTCACGGTAGTAAGGATATCAACCGTTACTTTAGAGGTGAATAAGCCTGTTCTGTCCTTTCAAGTAAAATCTATTGTGGGCTGGGATTTTATTTTGTCGGCTTTATTTGTATCAGGCTTTTCGTGAAATGGTATAAGGGTAAAGCATTGGTGTAACCTTAATTGTTTGTGTATATCGATGCCAATTGTTTGCAGGTGAATTTTGAAGATCAAGATTGTGACTCTGAGGAATAATGTTGCACAATATTGAGGTTCCACTAACGTCAGGCATTCTCCGGCTGATGTCGTCCTCCTTTGTTTGTCGCAATCTACTATGGCAAAAATTAACAACAATTACCTTAAGCTCAAAGCAGGCTATCTATTCCCCGAAATTGCTCGACGAGTCAATGCTTTCGCGGAGGCAAACAGTGATGCAAATATCATTCGGTTAGGTATTGGTGATGTCACCGAACCTTTACCTGAAGCTTGTCGCACAGCTATGATTAAAGCTGTCGAAGAAATGGGCAAAAGCTCTACCTTTAAAGGCTATGGTCCGGAACAAGGTTATGCCTGGTTGCGAGAGAAAATTGCTTTACATGACTTTCAATCTCGCGGATGTGAGGTTGATGCATCGGAAATTTTCATTTCTGACGGTTCTAAGTGCGACACGGGCAATATTCTGGATATATTTGGTAATGATAATGCGATCGCTGTCACCGATCCTGTTTATCCGGTGTATGTAGATACCAATGTCATGGCTGGACATACGGGAGCGGCTAATGATAAAGGTGAATTTGAAGGCTTTGTGTATTTGCCAATTACCGCTGAGAATAACTTTACTGCCGAAATTCCGGACAAGAAAATCGATTTAATTTATCTGTGTTTCCCCAATAATCCCACCGGTGCAACTGCTAGCAAACAACATCTCAAGGCTTGGGTGGATTATGCTAAATCTCATAACTCGATCATCTTCTTTGATGCGGCTTACGAAGCGTTTATCACCGATTCTGAGATTCCCCACTCGATTTATGAAATTGAAGGTGCAAGAGATTGTGCGATCGAGTTTCGCTCTTTCTCCAAAAATGCCGGCTTTACCGGTACTCGTTGTGCCTTAACAGTTGTGCCAAAGACACTCAAAGGCAAAGCTGCTGATGATTCTGATGTGGAACTGTGGAAGTTGTGGAATCGTCGTCAATCTACCAAGTTTAATGGAGTGTCTTACATTGTCCAACGCGGAGCGGAGGCAGTTTACTCTGAGGAAGGACTAGCACAAACTAAGGCACTTGTCAACTTTTATATGGAAAATGCGAAAATAATTCGCGATCAACTGACAGCAGCAGGATTGCAGGTATATGGCGGCGTAAATGCGCCTTACGTCTGGGTGAAAACACCTGATAATTTATCGAGTTGGGATTTCTTCGATAAATTGTTGCAAACTGTAAACGTTGTGGGAACACCCGGTTCTGGTTTTGGTGCTGCGGGTGAAGGTTATTTTCGGATTTCGGCATTTAATAGCCGGGAAAACGTGGAAGAGGCGATGAAACGGATTACCGAGAAGTTTAGAATGTAATAATCGGGGTGTTTTGCCCTTCCTTGAGTACGTAATTAGTTCTCCGCCGCTACACCTAGTGTTAGAAGCGGCGGAGAATGTTAATATGCATCATATAATAGCTAAGTTTTAAATTCCTGCTAAATCAACACCTTTTAAAATTTGGACTAAAGATCGCAAAATTATTGGAGAGGTTTTAAGGAGTAATTGCTTATGCTGCTATCAACTCAGGTATCTTCAAACCTTTCACTAGAAGAGTTTCTGAAATTGTCAGAAACAAAACCAGCTAGTGAATATATCGACGGACGCATCTACCAAAAGCCAATGGCACAGGGAAAACATAGTACAATTCAAATTTGTTTAGCTACTGCTATTAATCAGATTGGAATCAATCAAAAAATAGCTTATGCATTTCCAGAATTACGCTGTACATTCGCGGGACGCTCTTTAGTTCCAGATATTGCTGTATTTGAATGGCAAAGAATTCCTCTTGATGCCAAAGGCAGAGTAGCTAATAAATTTGAAATTTATCCAGATTGGATAATTGAAATTCTTTCTCCTGAACAATCTCCAAACCGAGTTATCCGTAAAATTACATTTTCTATCCAAAATGGTACAAAGCTAGGTTGGTTTCTTGACCCCGAAGATGAATCTGTAATGGTTTTTCAACCTAACCAACTACCAGAAATTAAAGAAGGACAAGATATTTTACCAGTTCTCAGTGTATTAGGAGACTGGCAATTATCTGTTGCAGATGTATTCGCTTGGTTAAGTTTTACATAAAAAATTGTTAAGAATAATTGCAGATGGCTGGCGGTTAGAATCTGTATTAAAATTCAACAAAGATATCTCCAGAAATTAATTATGCGTTTCCCGAAACCCTTGATTAGACCTAGCAATGCTACGTCTACACGTTTTTTCTGGAGATGTCTAAAGGTTAATTTTTTAATTTACCTTATTTGCATCTTGCCCGTAAGCCTGCCAAGCTAAGTCTATCAGACCGTCGGCGATCGCTGCTGCAATTACAGCATTACCTTTGCGACTGTTAAGTGTAATATTAGGTACGAGAGAATCGTGTAAACGTTCTTTAGCAGCATCCACATTTACAAATCCGGCTGGGGTAGCGATGATTAAAGCTGGTCGAATTTCTTCCGCTTCAATTAAATCAACTATTGCTGTCAGAGCGGTTTGCGCTTGACCGACAATATAAATACCTTCTGGGTAACGTTTAGCTAAAGTTTCAATTCCCCAGGCAACACGAGTTTTGTCTTTTTGGGGACGTGTCAGCGCTTCCATACTGCAATACACCGGATTGGCAAAAGTATTTTGAATGTGTTGTGCTATACCCACTTGCACCATTGGCACATCTACAACAATCGTGGTACGTGCCGCTAGTGCTGCTGCTCCCGCTTGCAAAGCACGCTCAGAAAAGCGAATCAAAGAATTATACTCAAAGTCGGCTGTTGCATAAATTACCCGCCGGACAATTTCATACTCTGCTGGTGAAAAGACATGTTCGCCAATTTCACTATCAATCATTGCCAAACTTTGAGCATCAGTTAGGTGCCATTCCATCGGTATCAGCTTCTCTAGAGCTTTCAGCTTACAGCTTATCAGGAATAGAGAGTCAAAAGTCAATGGTCAAAAGTGAGCAGTTAATTAAAAATTTATAACTCGTAGAGACGCGATCGGTCGCGTCTCTACAACTCAGCACTTAGGACTCAGCACTAGGAGAAGACCGGCTGAAAACAATTGACAGATAGGCAACTAACGCACCAATGAGAAAACCAGAGATATTACGAACTATAGGTAGCCACTCGTGCGTCCGCGATACTACCGGTCCAATACCGAAGGCAATAAACAAAATTCCCCACAAAGGTGAGAAAATTAAAGCCCATTGCCAAGCAAAACCTTGTTTTTCGCTGCGGGGTTGACCTGCAAATCCACAAATTACCCCACCAACTACTGAGCTAATTAGGGTGAGAATCCACTGCTCTCGTGGTAGTCCGGGAACGGCAATGCAACCACCTTTAAGCAAACAGCCTTTAACTGATTGTAAGGCTTGGAGAATGGCTTGGTCTTCGCCTTCTTCTCGGACAAAGTACAAGTTACCGAAGCGGGTTTGTAATTCTATCCAAAAAGTGCGCGGTAGAAGTTCATAAACTGCATCCCCAACACTAAAGCTGAGGATGTTACCCCCACGGGAATCCGCAACTAGCAGAATGCTTTTGTCATCCAAACCCCAAAATTTAATTACTGCGCGACCTGGGGTACGGTCATATTGAGTCAAAACTCTCAGTTTCCAGCCGGTTTCGGCTTGAAATTGATTTAGGTCACTGACAAGCTGTTCTTCTTGAATGTCGGTGAGAGTTTTGGCTAAGTCTACAACTGGAGTTGGTTTGTCAGGTAGTAACTCAGGATTGTTATAAGCCAGTGCGCTTTGGGAATGCATCACCCAAATTGACCCAACCAAGAAAAATACAGTAATGGATACCAGAATTCGTCGCCAAAAACAATTCTGCATGGACGTTTTTATACAAATTTCAAGAGTAGACGTGAAGAAGTTGTTTTAAAAGAATACGACAAAAGTGATACTTCTTTACACTTGTTTACTTTACTCTAATCTAAGGGTGTAGATCAAAGCATTGTTTCACATCCTCATTTTTGGGGAAAAATTAGAAGCGATCGCTTCTTCCATAGGTAAAGTGTCGATAATTAGCTTACTGCATAATTTCGAGAAAAAGTCAATATTTTTTTAACTTTATTCTTGGTCAGACCATTCCTCAGCAAGAGTGGATTTCGGCAACGAATCTTCATCATCAAAACCCCAGCTAGCAGCGTCATTGTAACCGTTCTCATTGCGGCTGCGTTGCCTCTTGGCTTCACGTTCTCGCGACGTGAGCGGTGATGATGAAGCATTTGGTGACAAACGGTCAACTTGTCGTCTGGGAGATTTTTGGCGTGTAAAGGTTTTCCAGGCTGCTTTCACGCCAACAAATATGCTGCGCGTACCTATTTGAAGGTTTTGCGCTTGCTTTTTAGCACTATCCAGGCTTTGATCAACTTGTTTAACAACTTGACTAGCACTCTTGACACCTTCACTGACATCATCAGTTAAGTCACTGATTTCCATACCAGTGGTGCGGATAGCATTTAGAGTCGGTGGTAACTCTCGTGAGAGGGTATCAAATAATTTTTCAGCACTACGGGCGGCTCTAGCTAACTCCTGCAAAGCTGGTATAGCCGCTACTAAAACAGCAGTTAAACTAACGGCGACGAAAAGAATCGATAATCCCAGCCAAAACAGGGGGTCAATCACAGTTATGCTATCTATGGGCGATCTAGATTTGAAGTTCGGGAATCGGAATTTTCTAGTTGCATTGAAGCCGCGCTTCGGTTTTCTTGTGCGCTTTTTTGCTTCAAGACTTGACTTTCTCGTACAGTTGCATCTATCCCGGAGGCGATCGCATCTCGCAGTCGATCCAATGTCTCATCCCAGTTTTTCAATGCGCTGGTAGAAAGACGATCTGCCTGAATCTGGACGCTTGTTGATAAATCTTCTGCCAATTCTGGCAAAGCATCGGCAGATTTCTTCAATATTTTCCGCGTTTCGCGCCCAGTACGTGGAGCAGCCAGTAAACCGGTCAAAGCACCGATAGTAGCTCCTAGCATCAAACCGCCAATAAATACTCCAGAACGGTTGTTAGACATCTTCTTATTTTTCTCCTTACACCCATTTTAGGTGGGTTTTCACGCCTTGCAAGTCAAAATAATTTTACTTATCTTTTTTAAGTGACAATATATCATCTGAAATTGTTGCCTTTATTTATTAGTTGATTTTACTACTATTTTTTTCTGATATGAGTGTTCCTAACCCAAGTTTTACAAAATAGCGCCCGTAAATTTGCTGTCCGACAAGCAGTAGGCTGAGTATTTGCCGTACCTGTTGAATTTGTACTTGTCTCGACTGGTTTCCCTGTCGCAAGTTATGAATATTTTGCTGTCGTCTAGAAATATTTGCCGATGTTCTGTCGAGTACCGCATGAGTGCAGCGTTCAAGAGCAGTTAACCGATTCGCCATATTCGTCAACCGTTGTTTAAATTTCCACACTCGCCTCGCGACATAAAGTAGTATTAAGGAAATGAGAATATTAATAATAACAACTAATGTCACCATTTATTGCCTGGGGTAGATGCTTTCAGGGAGCTTGTGCGTGAACAAACCCCTATTAATCATAGCGACAGTGCTAGAAATGGTTTAGCAACTTTCTTCAGTTTCCAGTTTCTTGTAAAAAGGAAGTGGTGAACAAAGCTGAAAGAAATGCGATCGCGTAAATTTAATCTACTCATTTGAGTAGTTAGTCAGAAGAGCCTCTAGTCACGATTGCTGCCATAAAGCATGGTACTAAAGTCACATTTTATATCAGTCCTTTAGTCCGAAATATTTTTGGGACATTAGATCCATGTGATTTACCTAAACCAACTCTTACGATTGGGACATCAAACTTTTTTGAAGCTTGATGTCCCAATCGTAGGATATTTTCATGAAACTCAACTCAATTTTGATTTTCAAGGGAACAATCATCTTAACAACATTACTTGTTACTCTCAACATATTTTATTAGCACCTGGTATTTAGTAGCTCATAATCAGCACAAAGAGAGCTTAAAGTAGGCATGAAAATGCCTACTTTAAATATCACTCTGTTCTTGCCCAGCGAGTACCTTTCCAAATACTAATAAATAAACCACTAGCAACTAAAGCTCCCAAATTCCATTTTACAGAAGACTTAATTAAACTTAAACCTCGAAAAGATTGAGTTGCTTCAGCTTGAATTTTAATTTCTTTTTTAGCTTGGGAAACTTTAGATAATACTTGAGCTTTTAATTCCTCAGGATTCTTAGCGTCTAATGAGCGACCTTGGCTTTTGAGAAAATTATCAATTTGTTGCGGTGTCGCTTCGTTTAGTTGCTTTTCAGCCTGTTCAGCTTGAGATATTTGTTGCTTAGATAAAGTGCTAATTTGAGCAGCACTTTGATTATTTAACCGGAGAGTATTACCAACTCCTAAAGGAATTAGTAAGAAAAACAATAATGAAAATAACAAAGTTAACCAAGATAATAACTTTAATATAGGGAATTCCCATTTGGAACGCGAATTCATTTCTCCAAAAAATACCAGCACTAAACCGATTAACGGCACCGGTACTCGTTCAACCAATGCCCCAAAAGTTTTAAATTCCCAAGCCGGGTTCATAAAGTTCGGTGGGACGAACATCTCAACAATGTCAAAAAGCGCTAATAATAGTAGACCGTAGCCAAGCGATCGCAAGATATTCATCGACCCTTGCTGACTAAAAGCAAACGCTTGTAGCTCTTGCAATAAGGGAGTAAATCTATCATTATTTGATTTAGTCATGTTATTAATTATTAATTTTTATTTGTTAGTTGTTGGTTGATTTTATTTGACTACTATCCACTATTAACTTTAAAGTTTTGGAAAGCGGGGTTGCCACCACTGATGCCAAGAAAACCAGACGTTTTCTAGTTTTTTGTAAGCAGATTCTGGAGAAGAATTATTATTGACAGGAATGGACAAATGTGTCCATAAACAACGTTTATCTTCGATTGGCTTTTTGCCCATTAACCAAGGTAATAGACGCTGCCAGGGGCGATCGTATAAAGAGCGATTTTGGCTAAACTGTTGAGAGGTGAAGGTACTGCTGCCCTGTGGGTTAATACAAGCACTTAAATATGCTCTTCCTTTGTCAATTCCAAGCCCGTAGTAACCTACTTTCTCTCGCTGACGCACCTCAGCAGAGGATGAAATCAAATTGTATTCTTTGAGGAGTTGACTAACATCAAAAATTGTTACATAGCGCATTTCTATATCTAGGGGCACATCTTTTTGAATGTATTGATAATGCTTTTGGGCAATGAGATTAGAATCATCTTTAGTTGATGTTGGCTGGGAATATTTTGTATTTAATTGCCATTCTGATAATGGTACTGTTTCGGGGAAAATTAATGGGATAAGGGTAGATTTTTCGGCATTGGGATGTATTATGACTTTTGCTAAAACTAAAAAGACACTACTAAAGGTCAGAACCAAAAGTGGAAGGCGAAATTGTTTCCAAATAATCATCACCTTAATGAAGACTTGTGCTGTTTATTTTTTGTTTCATTGATATTTAGTAAAAACCAGCAAAATAAACCAAAAAGTATCACAGCAATCATAGAAAAAATTAAAGAACCATCTCCATGATGCCAATATTCAAATGCTTCGTCATTACCTTTGGCGACTATGACAGCCATGAGAGCAACGCGGATACCATTGACGACAAATCCTAAAGTTGCCGCTACTATTGGTGCAAGTATTTTTTGCTGCCGATTTAGAGGAAACATTAAAAGAAAAATTATTCCTAAACCCAATTGTTGGAATACAATTTGTATCCCAGAACAGCCAAGAGCTACTTCTATACTTCCTGTTGGCAGATAAACATACACCCCAGAGCGAGTAACTTCAAAACCTGTATACCAAAGGATAAAAGTGGCAAATTTTGCCGTGAGTAAAGTTATATGATTAATCAGAAATGATGGTAATAGCTTGGGTGCGTAAATTAAAAACAGTACTAGCAATTCTCCTTTATATTGTTTTAATCCACGAAAGCCAGAAGCTAGTAAGGCAATAGCGACGCCAACAATGAAAGGAAAGAAAAATAAAAAGCCACCAAAACTTGTTAGAGATGCACTTTTGAGAAGTAAGATTCCAACAATTGATAAACCTAAAAAGCTTGAGAAAACTCCGCTTTCTAGATTTAAGCTGTCGCGTTTTTCCCAAATGATAGAAGAGATAGCAATCCAAAATAAAAGACTGTTTCCTAACAGGCTATCATTGTCCGATTTCCAAGTTAGGGTTATGTGAATCGCAATTAAGCCCGCCGCGATCGCTAATAGCCAGAATTGGGCATTTTTTAAACGACTGACCGACGTCAGGTGGATGGATTTCATTTCAATGTGGTGGCAGTTTCAGCAAATATTTGATTATTAGATAGGCGGAACAAAACATAACTACTTGGTGTTAAGGTTTTTGGTACTTATTTTAGACCTGTATAAGACGCGAAATTTCGCGTCTATACATTAACTTTGGCGGTTTCTTTTTCTTGCTGCTGATGCCTTCTGGCGTAAAGCTAGACCAATACCACCGGCTGTTAATGAACCCAAAATGGTAAAAGGTTCGGGGACGGGTTTGGCGGTTATATTGTCAAAGCCAATCTGGTTAAAACTTCCGCCGAAATCCACGGATTTAGCAACACCTGAAAACGATACACCAATCGGGACAAATGGGCTAAAGTCCCCAGTTGGATCACCGTCACCAGGGGGTGTTGTTGGTAAATCTAGAGTGGCGAGTAGGTTGCCGGTTCCGTTTAAATCGTCATAGATATTGATAAATCCTGGCTCTGTAATCGCTGAATAGAAGAATGAAAACTCATCGATGAATCCGTTCGCGGCATTCAAAGTTGCGGCAGGTCCATCTAGGAAGAATAGAATGGTACTTGGACTGGGTTCACCGCCAAAATTGCCAGTACCGCCATCATCAGAATCGACAATACCCAGTGCATTATCTGAAAAAGTGATATCAAAGTCCTGGGGTGCTGTATTGTAGAAGTTCCCTACAGGATTAGAATTTCCAACTCCTTCAAAGTCAAGAACGACTACAGCTGCTTGGGCTTGTCCTGTGCTAAATGCTGCCGCTCCCACAGCAGTAAATGTTGTTACGAAACCAGCCTTCAGTAACTTCTTTCTCAGGGAAAACCCAGTTAATGTTTTGCCAGTAAAAGCTTTCAGTAATTTCTTTCTAACTTGAAATCTTGTCATTGAACTCACTTCCGTAATTAGGTAAAGGTTGATGGTAGATTTACCCGGTAGTGAGATTCGCTCTTTATCTCAAAGTCGCTGCACAAACCTTTGCAAGACGCATTTACGATGCGGTGATGCTTGTCATAAAAAAGCACAGATATGACTTAAGTCTTTAATCTGGCTTATTCTTCGATTTGCTGGGGATGTCTTCAGTATTTACTCTCTGCACAGTAATCAGTGTTGCGAGTTACGTACGAAAAATCAACTAGTAAAGGCTTGTCTTGATGAAATCTTTAAACTAGCGAAGGTTACTATTAAGTATTTTCACTTACGAAAAGTGAGATTTGATAAGGGTTACAGCCTAAATTTAGTTATTTATTGTGTAAAATTTATGTGAATTTTCTTGAAATTGTAGTGAATTACTTACTACGGAACTTCAAAAAAAAATAATCGTTTTTAAGACGAGGCTTCCGGCAAAGTTCCCTTGTTAACTGCGTTAACCAAGATACAGCAAATTTCAGGTAGATGAGGTACATGCGTAAAACCCAAAACCCGCTCACAGACGTAGCATTGCTACGTCTCTACAAAAAAACATTATAATAGCAGACTTTAGCCAAGCGATCGCAAGATATTCATCGACCCTTGCTGACTAAAAGCAAATGCTTGTAGCTCTTCTAACAAGGGAGTAAATCTATCACTATTTGATTTAGTCATGTTGTTAGTTGTTAGACGCGACCGGTCGCGTCTCTACACTCGTGCGATCGGGCTTAACACCCAATTTTATGTGAGGCTGCACATAACGCCCTCAGGCTGGAAGCCTGGGGCTAGACGATCTAAGCCCACCTGCGTGGGCTAATTTTATTCATCTTCATAAGGAATTGGTATTAACACCAACGGTAGTAATATTTAATTACCGCCTAGCTGCTTAGGTTAGACTTTGGCAGCTTCTTTTTCTTGTTGCTGACGCTTGCGGCGTAAAGCTAGACCAATACCACCGGCTGTTAATGAACCTAAGATGGTAAAAGGTTCGGGAACAGTCTCATCAGGTGGAAGGGCAACTTCACGTCCAATTTTCTGCGTGACGGCATTTTCAAAGTCCGAGAAGTTATTTGCAGCAATGACGAAGGAACCAGGACCCCCGATGACATTGTTTGTGTAAAAAGTATCAAGGTTTCGCTCATCATTAAGAATGGGTAGACCGTTGATGGTAATCCCTGCATTAACTGCGTTATTTCGCGCTGTTTGAAGGAACGTATTACTACTGACATTCTCACTACCATCACCTGACACATCAATGACTTTTCTGTTCCCATCAAAATCATTGGTTGCTATTAGATTGCTTGCAAAGTTGATGGCATTGCCAATGCCAGTGGCGCCGGAAAAGGGTCTTGAAGTCGCTGCGATCGCATCAGCAAAGGCATTAGCTTGAGCAGCGTTAGTGATAAGAGTCCAAGGTACGGACTGAGCCGCACTACTAGACCAGTAGGATAAAGTTGCTGCAATACCTCCTGGTAGAGCTGCGATTGTGTTTTGAATGCCCGGATCTCTAAAGGCGTTTACGTAACCTTGACGCTGTAGGTTGAACTCACTGGTATCAACGCTCCCAGACACATCAACAGAGAGTACCAACTCTGTATTTACTATGGTAGCGGCAAAGGATGCTGACGGGGACAGCACGCCCAGCGCCAAAACGGCTGAGACTGTTCCCAGACCCATTACAGTTGCCCCCAGTCTATAAATTGATAACACTTTTGGAAAACAGGTAGGCATAAAATTCATACTAGCTTTGCGTATGCCTAATCTAAAAGTGTCTTGACCGACATTTGCCTGTCCGATACTAAGTGTTTCTAAAGCAATAGATTTGGCTTTAGAACCAGCTTTGCGTAACTTATTTCTAACTTGAAATTTTGTCATTGAATTCACTTCCGTAATTAGGTAAAGGTTGATGGTAGATTTACCCGGTAGTGAGATTCGCTCTTTATCTCAAAGTTGCTACACAAACTCCCGCAAGACGCATTTACGCTGCGATAGGTGAGTGCTGCTTGTCACAAGAAAGCGCAGATATGACTTAAGTCTTTAATCTGCCTCATACTTCGAGTTGCTGGCGATGTCTTCAGCATTTACTCTCAGATGCACAGTAATCAGTGTTGCGAGTTACGTACGAAAAATCAACTAGTAAAGGCTTGTCTTGATGAAATCTTTAAACTAGTGAAGGTTAATTTTAGATATTTTCATTTACCAAAAGTTAGATTTTATAAGGGTTGCAGGCTAAACTTAGGCGTTTGTTGTATAAAATTTATGTGAATACTCTTGAGATTGCAGGAAATTACCTACTAAGGTACTTCCAAAAAATAAAATTACCAATAAATAGAATAATAATTTACGAAAGAAGAAGCAGCAGTACCAGATATTGATATTGAACGGGCAGTAGAGCGAAAGCGTTTGTTTGTAGAGAACCCAGAAACTCATACCTATGTAGAGGAGGAAGAGGATGGCGAAAACTAATGATGCCATTAAAATCATCAATAAAATGAATCGTAACGATTCTCAGCTTGAGGAAATGATAGCAGCAGCTTCAATTAATGCAGAAGTAGCCCAGCTTATTTATGAAGCAAGAATAAAAGCAGGACTAACACAGAACGAACTTGCTGCGTTAATCGGTACAAAGCAACCTGTAATTGCACGACTTGAAGATGCTGATTATCAAGGACACTCTCTTTCAATGCTCCAAAAAATTGCTCAAGTCCTCAATAAACGGGTAGAGATTATTCTGACTCCAATAGAACACGAGAAACATATTTAGAAGCCCCGACGATTAAAATCGCGGCTACACAAACAAAGTCCGCCTACGCGGACTAATCTGAAAAGAGGTTTAGAATTTCATTTTGTGAGAGTAATAAAAGAGGGTTAAGCACTCTCCGTGCTTACTACGAAAAAAATAAGGTGGGGTATTATACCCCACCTTAGATAATTAGAACCCACACACAACTAGAGTTTCAGCTGTTATTTATGATGACCACCCAGCCATTTAGCAGCTGCGATTCCCAAAACTGCTGCGACGACGGGGTTGCTGAGAAACTTGAGAATACCTGGTTGCTCGGCTAGTACTTCGCGGAATATGTCGGGATGGTTGTGATATGCGAAGGATGCGAGTTTGCTGACATCATCAGCGCTCATGTGACTTGCGTTATGAGAGGAAAGCCCAATCTGTTGCTCTAGATGACGCTCATCCAATCCTATGCGCTTGAAGTGTTTGAAAAACGATCGCGCGACATCATCGCGTTCGTTGGGTTTGATTTGTGCGATCGCTTTCTGCAATTCGGGTTCCATTTGGCTGGTTGGAATGCGATCGGGATGCAAAGATTTACCAAACATCTGACGACGTTCGTCTGTAGTTGTCCGTTGGGCAAAATCGTCGAAGCTTTGATACTGCTTTGATGGATCAACTGGAGCGTCATCCAATGATTCAACATTCCCTTGAGCCAAGTCGTTCATTATTTGACGCTTGTACTGTTCACTACTTGACACTTTATTTTTCTCCGTTAACTAAAAGCTCATGGCTTTATTCTTCAATTTTTTAAGAGCAACTAATTAACACGTATTTCAAGTTGCTTACCTTTAGTAATTAGTAATTCAAAAATTTAGTACCAATTACCCCAAACCAATATTGAGTAATTAGGCGTTATACTCAATCTTATTAGTTTGAACATCATATTTCGTGGTCAAAATCAACTGCTTATCAGGTGCATATATCAAAACTGTTAAGTCTTGATTTGGGAAATTTTTCCGAAAACCTTGCGCTAAAGATTTTGCCAAGTCTCGCACTTCGTTAGGACGAACTTGAGGAGAAATAACAATGCCTAGTTTGTTATTATCACGCACGTAAGCATCACGAATTAATCCCTTCGATGATTGCACAACCCAGTCAGCAAAGGTTTGTCCTGTGGGGGTATTTCCTCGCTCTAGTTCCGCGTAAGCTGTACTTGCACCAATTGCTGGTTGATTGCTTGTGCGATCAAGTTGCGCTACATTACCGCTACTGCAAGCAGTACTTATTGTCAGTACTAAAATCAAGACAAAAGCTGTCAAGATTCGACGACTCTGCTGAATCAGAATCATTTCTCTATCCTCCCAAAAATTACATTTTTAATCCGACAAAATATAGTAATTCAGACGTAGCTTATTAATGAGATTAATTTTGAATTTCGCCTGCACATCTATCAATTACACCTTTATCCCCCATTAATGGGGGATAAAAGGAGTGTAGGAATTTACGTTTTTCAGCTATCCAGTCAGGAATGCTCCCCAGACTTTATGCAAAAAGCATTTTACTTAGTCAATTGCCTTTTTGACCTTATCTTTTGCGTCTTCGATACCGTGACGTACTTGGCTTTCAGCTTGCTTTGCTTTGCCTTCTGCTTTATCTTCTGGATCGCCGGTAACATTTCCTAGAGCTTCTTGAGCTTTACCTTCGATATTTTTACCAACTGCTTTAGCGCGATCTTCGATACTCATTTTTGTTTTCCTAATTTAGATAGTTTTTATTTCAAAGGTTTTTTATAACTTTGAAATTAGTTTTTATTACTATTACAAAGTAACTTAATGTTGTTGCTGTAGCCTTCTGCCACAAGATATATTAGTTATCTATGCTTAAAGAGGGAGATAAGAAAATCAACAGTAACTAAAGTACTAATAAAGCAAATAGGTAAAAAAAGATTCCCGACTACTCTTGTGAAGTCGGTGTTCTGAGTAGGTGTCAGTTCCTAATTATTGACTATTAGACACGCGAAAGTGGAAAATAATGTAGAGACGTAGCACTGCTACGTCTCTTGGGGTTCAGATAGTGCATAATTAATTTCCACATCGGTTGTCTATTAGACATCTCCAGAATCATACGTAAAGACGTAGCACTGCTACGTCTCTACAAGGGTTTCGGGCAACGCATAATTCATTTTTGGAGATGTCTATTGGCTATTTAATAAAAAAACCCGATTATACATAAAAATCGGGTTGATATTCGCTCGTATTATTTTTGTTTAATCCAGAAAACCCATCATAGTATCTGCATCGTCAATCATATTTGATGCTACTGGACGATTCCCCATTACCGAGTAAGTTTGCGAAATTACTAGTCCACTTGAAGCGATTGGACGAATCCCAGACTCGTAAATACTTTCAACGACTTGCATTGTATTGGCACCAATTGGACGAATTCCTGAAGAATTCATTGTATGAGTAACTTCCAAATGACCTGCGCTGATTGGACGTACACTAGAAATAGCTAGTGTCTCATGAACTTCTACATTTGGTGACTCTAGCAACACTTGCTTATCATCTTGCCCTGCTGCATCTATATTCAAGTTATTATCCTGGTTATTTTCAATTTCCACTGTCGTATCTCCCTTTAAATTGGCAGGCTTTTGCCCTTGACTGATTGTTCTATCAGTACTACTAACGCTCATGACCTAACTCAGCCTGCATTGTTAAGTAAATTTTACAATAGTTAGGGTAAAATAAATTTTTCCTTAATATGTATAGTGTAACCTTAAAAAAGTTGCTCTGGATATATTTTTCTTCAAAATACACATATTAAAAAGAGGGAGGCAGTGCGTTGTAATGACGTTTGGTTAGTACTCAACGTAAAACACAGCGCATTCGCTACTATGAGATAGGGTATTTATAGTACATTTGTATGACAGAATTTTGTCTTCAAGCACCGTTTGTGCCGACAGGAGATCAACCACAAGCGATCGCCCAACTTACCACCAGTATCGAAGCGAACAACCATTATCAAACTTTACTGGGAGCGACGGGAACAGGCAAGACATTTACAGTCGCGTCAGTAATTGAGAAAGTCGGGAAACCCACACTTGTATTAGCGCATAACAAAACTCTAGCAGCACAACTTTGTAACGAGTTGCGGGAATTCTTTCCCCACAACGCAGTCGAGTACTTCGTCAGCTACTACGACTATTATCAGCCAGAAGCTTATATTCCCGTCAGTGACACGTATATTGAAAAGACAGCTTCGATTAACGATGAAATTGACATGTTGCGTCACTCAGCCACGCGATCGCTTTTTGAACGTCGCGATGTCATCGTTGTTGCTTCCATCAGCTGCATTTACGGTTTAGGAATTCCTTCAGAATATCTCAAAGCTGCCATTCGCTTTCAAGTAGGTATGGAAGTTAATCAACGCCAAATTTTGCGAGATTTAGGCTCAATTCAATATAGCCGCAACGATATAGAAATGGGTCGCGGTAAATTTCGCGTTCGAGGTGATGTTTTAGAAATTGGTCCGGCTTACGAAGATAGAATTATTCGCGTTGAATTCTTTGGTGATGAAATTGACGCAATTCGTTACGTCGATCCGGTGACAGGGGAAATCATTAAAAGTATAGAAGCGGTGAATATCTATCCAGCGCGTCACTTTGTTACCCCAGAAGAAAGATTAGATATAGCTTGTGATGATATTCAAGCAGAATTAAAAGAACGCAAAGCTGAATTAGAAGAAGCGGGGAAATTATTAGAAGCGCAACGTATAGATCAGCGCACGCGCTATGATTTGGAAATGTTGCGCGAAGTCGGTTATTGCAACGGTGTAGAAAACTATTCTCGCCATTTAGCCGGCAGACAAGCTGGAGAACCTCCAGAATCTTTAATTGATTATTTCCCGAAAGATTGGCTGTTAGTAATTGATGAATCTCACGTTACTGTGCCACAAATTCGCGGCATGTACAACGGCGATCAGGCAAGGAAAAAAGTATTAATTGAGCATGGATTTCGTTTGCCTAGTGCTGCTGATAACCGTCCTTTGAAAGCAGAAGAATTTTGGCAAAAGGTCAATCAATGTATTTTTGTTTCTGCTACACCAGGAGAATGGGAATTAGAAATATCCGAAAATAATATAGCACAACAAATAATTCGCCCAACGGGAGTAATTGATCCAGAAATTAATGTGCGTCCGACAGAAGGACAAATTGATGATTTGTTAGGAGAAATTAAAGATAGAGTTGACCTTCATGAGCGGGTGTTAATTACCACATTAACTAAGCGCATGGCGGAAGATTTAACTGAGTATTTGGAAGATAATGGGATTCGGGTGCGATATTTGCATTCTGAGATTAATTCAATTGACCGAATTCAGATAATTCAGGATTTGCGCGAAGGTAAATTTGATGTGTTGGTTGGTGTAAACTTGCTGCGGGAAGGTTTGGATTTACCGGAAGTTTCGTTAGTGGTGATTTTGGACGCGGATAAAGAAGGGTTTTTGCGTGCAGAGCGATCGCTCATTCAAACTATAGGTAGAGCAGCGCGTCACATTCGCGGCAAAGCGATCATGTATGCTGATAATCTCACAAAGAGCATGATTAAAGCGATTGACGAAACTGACAGACGGCGTGGTATTCAAACAGCATATAACAAGTTGCACAATATTACACCGCAACCGATTATCAAAAAATCGACTAATGCGATTTTATCATTTTTGGAAGCATCGCGGCGCTTGAATGCAACTGAGTTAGAAATAGTTGATGAACATATAGATGAATTACCGTTAGAACAAATTCCAGATTTGATTACTTTGCTAGAAGGACAGATGAAAGAAGCAGCAAAGAAACTGGAATTTGAAGAAGCGGGGAAATTGCGCGATCGCATTAAGCATTTGCGCGATAAATTGGTAGGACGTTAGATATTAGACACGCGAAAATGAAAATGTAGAGACGTAGCACTGCTACGTCTTGACGACGGTTACGATGTCATATTATGTGCGACAAATCACATATATTCTAAAGACGTTCCATGGTCACGTCTCTACGACGGTTACTATGAACGCCATCACTTTTTTACAGATCAATTCCCCTTTCTTGTAGTCGGGTTAATAAATCTTGGTAGCGCTGTCTTTCGAGTTCTAACTTAAGCAACGCTGCTTCTTTTTCCTGACGTTCAGCATCTGCACGTTGGCTTTCAGCATCTGCACGTTGGCTTTCAGTATCTGCACGTTGGCTTTCAGTATCTGCACGTTGACGTTCTTGTTCTCGTATTTGGTCTAGTTCCACAGAGGTGAGAAATCTTTGTCCTGAGGGAGAAAAAATTTCTAGAGTATTCGGTGTAAGTTCAAAACGTATTTCCAAGCGAGGACTAACCCAATTATTTATCTCTTCAATAACTTCTAAATTCGCACCTGATCGCAGCAATCCAGTTAATTCATTTATCTGTGGATCATAGATATAATATTCTTCCACGTTGTAACGTTGATAAAACAGCAATTTATTTGCCATTTCTTTAGTCTTATTACCAGGTGATAAAATTTCAAATACTACCTGTGGAGGAATATTATCTTCTTGCCACTGTTTATATGAACCGCGTTTTCCTTTTGGTCTACCAAACACCACCATTGCGTCAGGTGCTTGTCGTATTTTCGCTTCTCCTTGTACAGGATACCATAGTAAATTTCCGGCGATAAACACATTATCTTGTAATGCAAATAAGATTTCTAAATTTTCTTTTATTTTTACAATCCACTGAAATTGTTCAGTATTATCTGCCATCGGTTGTCCGTCGCTTTCTGGGTAGATGACTTCTTCGGTAGTATCTGGCGTTAATTGTTGTACCATGCTTACAGCACCTTTAAATTTAGGGTTTTCAGGCTGATACTCTCAGTGTAGTTGGCATTGTCAGGGAAACTTACATTGAGTGCGATCGCTTTCATGGGTAAACTACACTATAAATGAGATACTAAAATCTTGATGCTATCTTCTCCTTCTCTATGTCCAGCGTTTCGCAATTTCCTTGGCAACAAGAGGCAATTATTAACCACAGTCAACGTCTAATGTATAGTTTTAAACATTGGACGGGACATTCTCTGCTTGATGTCAGCGGTACACCAAAGGAAATAGCACAAGCACTATTTGAAGCACCTTTTATATTAGTTTCTCACGGCACGGAATCCGACCCTATTTTTAATTATGGCAATCGCAAAGCATTGGAACTATGGGAACTTTCTTGGGAAGAATTTACCAAAATGCCTTCACGTCAATCGCCTGAAGAGGTAGTGCAAGAAGAACGCGATCGCTTGTTAGCAGAAGCAGGAACCAAAGGCTTTAGCAATTTTTCTGGTGTACGTATCACCAGTACTGGCAAGCGATTTCAAATCCAAGACGGTATAGTTTGGAACCTATTAAATGAGCAGAATCAGCTTTGTGGTCAAGCTGCTGTCTACTCTAAGTGTAAATTTATTTAAGTTAGTAAAAAAACATCTGATTGCACTTGCGCGACAAAATTTAAAATACAAAATCTGCCCACCGGCTAGAAGAAACTATGCAAAAAATTCTGTATTGTGAGGCTAGTTTATCAAAAATAACTAAAAACGCTTGTGGTTCCAATTAGAGACAATAATCCCATCACAATCACCCCTTATGTCACTTATGGGCTGATTGCTGCTAACGTCCTTGCTTTTCTTTATGAAGCAAGTCTTCCTCCCCAAGCATTAAATGGATTTTTACACCTGGCAGCTGTAGTACCGCGAGAACTAACTGCTAGTTTTGCCGGAATTTCCCTAAATCAACCAGTTCCAGAGTGGGCAACCTTGATTACCTCCCAATTTCTCCACGCTGGTTTGTTGCACTTGGGGGGCAATATGTTGTTTCTCTGGATTTTTGGCAACAACGTTGAAGACAAGTTGGGGCATTTCAAATATTTGCTTTTCTACTTATCTTGCGGTGTTTTGGCAGGGTTAAGCCAGTGGTACTTTTCGCAAAGTTCTAATATACCTTCTTTGGGTGCGAGTGGAGCGATCGCCGGAATTTTAGGTGCATACATTCTCCGCTTTCCCCAAGTCGAAATTCTCGGTGTCGTTCCTCTAGGCTTTTTCTTCCCCACTTTCCGCGTTCCAGCTTATTTCTTTCTCGGATTTTGGTTTATCCAGCAAGCTTTCTACGGTGTCGCAAGTTTAGAGACACCGGCTAACATCGGTATGGAAAACGGCGGTATTGCTTATTGGGCACACGCAGGAGGTTTTGTGTTTGGGGCGATTCTCGGTCCTGTGTTAGGCTTATTTAGCGATAAATCTAACGACGATTATTTGTACAAAGAGTGAATTAAATATTGATTTGTAAATCAGCATAAACTTTACTTGTAGTCAGCGCTTCAGCGCTGAAGCGCTAACTACTTTATCAGGATATATTGCAATTAATCAATAATAAGGAAAAACATCTGTGTTTCCCCTTTACGATGAAAACCCGACACGAATCACTCCGTATTTTACCTACGGGTTGATTGGGATGAACATTTTAGTTTTTCTTCATGAAGTCAGTCTATCCGAACAAGCATTAGAGCCATTTTTTCAGTCCTATGCGGTAATACCACAAGAGTTAACCACCAACTTTGCCGGAGAATGGACAACCTTATTTACGTCACAATTTTTACACGGTGGCTGGTGGCACTTAATCTCGAATATGGTGTATCTCTGGGTTTTTGGCAACAATATTGAAGACCGCTTAGGTCATTTAAAGTATATAATTTTTTATTTGGCGTGCGGCGCTTTAGCTGCTATGTGCCAGTGGTTTGTCGGTGTAAATTCGCAAATTCCATCTTTGGGAGCCAGTGGAGCGATCGCCGGAATTTTAGGTGCGTACATTATCCGCTTTGCCCACGTGAAAGTTGTCACCTTAATTTTCTTAGGATTTTTCGTCACCACCATCAGAATTCCCGCACTAATAATAATCGGACTTTTCTTTGTCCAGAATGTGATATCTGGTCTAGCCAGCCTGCAAGCAGCCGCCAATATGAGTGTAGAATCAGGCGGAGTTGCTTACTGGGCACACATCGGTGGCTTTGTCTTCGGGATAATTCTCGGTCCCTTGTTTGGGTTATTTAGGCAAGGTGAGTAGAGGAGTGGGGGACAAGGGGGACAGGGAGTAAGTATTGACTTTTGACTCTTGTACAGACGTTCCGCCGGAACGTCTGTACTCTCCCAATCCCTCCCCTAGACATCACCCAACAGACACTTCTCGTTCCTCAGGTGGATAGACTCGTGGTACAATTGGCTCAGGCATAGAAACGATGATATCAGCGCCATTAATAACGGTTCCCAATAGCCCCAATTCAGATTCAACCAATTGATCCACAGCTTCACCGAGCATGTTTTCTTGTGTATAATTTGGTCGTGCTACCAACACCATGCCATCGCTGTAAGGTTGAATTAACAAGGGGTCATTAGATAAGCTGAGAGTGCTGGTATCTAAAATCACTAGATCGTAGCGTTGACGAGCATCCTCCATCAGCTTTCGCATTTCGCTTGATTCTAGAATGGCGGCAGATTGGCGCACAGGACCCGGACTGGGAACAATATATAAATTTTCGACATCAGGAACTAAGTAAATACACTCACTCAAGCTGCCATAATAGCGTAAGGGTTCAAGAGTGGCATCGGGGTCGAGAGTAACATTAAGAGATTGGCAACGGCTATGCGATCGCAAATCTGTTTCAATAATTAAAGTTCGTTTGCCAGCACGGGCAGAAGCAATGCCCAAATTATAAGCACTCACGGTTTTTCCTTCGGAACTGCTGGTGCTAGTAATCAATACCACCTTCAAATTTTTCCCACCAATGCGGCGCAGATTACTGCGGAACTTTTCATAATATTCTAAATAGGGAGAATCCGCAGAAAGTATTGTTGGCACTGCTTCTTTAGTTAAATCATCAACTGGCATTAAAGGCAATTCCCCCAGCAGAGCCACTTCTCGTTGTTTGAGATTGTCGCGAATATCTTCCTGGGTTTTGAAAGTCCCTTCCATTGCTCCTAACAAAAATACTACCCCACCACCAACCAATAATCCAAGTATTGCGCCTACACCCAAAGTAATTGGCACACTCTTAGGCGGTTTTTGGTCGCTAATGACTACTGGTGGTTTAGCAATGCTGAGACTAGTGACAGTTTCTGCTTCTGCGGTTCTCGCATCAGCTAGCTTTATTTGCATTTGGTCATAGACAGCTTTTTTAAGTAGAATTTCCTGTTCTAAGCGCGATCGCTCCAATTGCTTATTAGGTATCAGAGAATACTCTTGTCGCAATCGCGCCTCTTGTTTGATTTCGTCAGCAAGTTGCTTTTGTAAAGTATCCCGTTGGGTTTGCAAACCCACCAGTTGATTTGCTAACTGCTGACGTGCCGGGTCTAAATTGCTATTGCTACGAATAGCCCCAGAGCTAGCAGTCAAAGGAGCTGCCGTCCCCCCACCACCTACTACCTCAGTTGCACGTTGTTGCAACAGCTTTTCCGAAGTTTCTTTCTGACGTCGCAACTGAATCATTGTTGGGTGTTCTGGTCGCAAATCTTTTCTGAGCAATTCAATTTGCGACTCAGTTTGATAAATTTGCAATCGCAAGTTAGCAAGAATCGGATCGGCACTCAAAGCCGAAGATACATAAGCTTGGTTAACTGTCAACCCCAGCTTATTTTGTAAACTGGCAAGTTGAGCATCAATACCAGACAGCGTTAATTGAATTTGCCGTTGCTGACCTTGGCTGATAGTGACTGCGTTTAACAAACTGCCATTTTCAGCAGCTAGTATAGCAGGTCGTTGCAGGCGATCGTACCTTTCTAATTTCTGTTCAGCAGCTTGCAATTCTACCTTAGCTCGTGGTACGCGCTCGTTAATTTTGGCAATAATTGCCTTTAATCGCCCAGTATTAATATCACCGCTTAACTTGACCATTGCTTGCATTAATGCCAGCACAATCTCTTGTGCCCGCTTTGGGTCACTATCTTTATATTTAATTTCAATAATTGCTGGGGCAGCAGCTTCACCTTCCTTCGCTGCTTTCGGAACAGTAAGCGCCAGATTTTCACCAATTGTTTTTGGCTTGACCCTTACTTTGGTTGCCACAGATTCAATTATCTGGTCTGAGAGCAAAATTTCCTGGCTGAGTTCTTGCCCTTGCTGCTGAATTTGCGTACCAGTTGCCGAAAAAGAAACTGGTGGACGAGTGTAGGCAAGTGCAGCACTGGCTAGATAGCTAGTGGGTGGATCTGGTTGCACAGCCACCAGAGTTGATCCCGCTACAACCAAACCAAAACTGGCTAATCCAATCCACTTGTACTTATCAAAAGCAATCAGGTAGCGCTTAACAATCGGTGGAGCCATAACAATAATCAAATTCTTAGGCAGGTTTTAGCAGAAAAGCAGAAGCAGGAAAAAAAGCGATCGCATCTTTGACTTTAAACAAGTTTTGTGACCAACAGCAAAAGGGAATAAAGCAGATTGCGTTGTTATTAAATACACGTAGAGACGTTCCGCCGGAACGTCTTTACAGGGTTTTGGGTTTTACGCATGTACCTCCTAAGGAGTGAAATCTGCTGTAAAGTAACTACCTTCTGTCACCACTAAAAGTGTCAAAGAAGCGGATGAAGCTTTCAACATTAAAGAAAGGTCGAGTAATCGTAGTCAAAACATTAGTGATTTTACCGATCAGGTTCCGACCTACAACAATAACATCATTGTCTTGTAGTGGCACATTTTGAGACGCATCGCCGGAAAGTGCCTTTTTTGCATCAAGTCTCTGGGTGACGGCTTTACCTCGTTCGGGATCGAAGCGAACAAGAGCAATTTCTCGGAGATTGGCAGTATCGGGATTAATTCCTCCTATAGCATCTATAAAACTACTACCATTAGGCAGTGTTTGAGTGCCAATTCCACCAGCCGCATAATTTAAAATACGGATTCTAATTTGCGGTTGAGCTAAAGTTGAACGAGCTACTAAATTTCGGTCATAACCGTCATCAGCACCGATTTCTCGACGCGGCACAATTATCGCATCACCATCTTGCAAACGTAAATTAGGCAATGAGCTAGCATTTTGCAACGTCGCATACAAATCAATAGTTTGTGAAATTATAGAACCATCAATTAACTTCCGCCGCACTTGCACTTGCCGCAGATCTGCGTTGAGCGTTGAACCACCAGCTACCAACAGCGCATCAGCAATGCGGGGTGTCGGGGAAGCGATAGGATAAATTCCTGGACGCGGCACTTCACCACTGATCGTAACTTGAACTGGTCGCGCCCCTGCCAACCCCACTGCCACAACCGGATCGACCAAAATGCGACTTAAACCCAAGCGAATTTTTTCTTGAGCTTCTTCCAAACTCAAGCCTTGTACCGAAACTGTCCCCAATTGCGGCACTACAATGTTGCCTTCAGGATTTATTTGCGCTTGAAAACTCAAATCTGGACGTTGCCTAGAGAGTGATAAAGCGACAATCGGATCGATCACAAACCGATTTAAACCAGAGCGAATTTTTGTTTCTGCTTGTTGTAAAGTTAAACCTTTTAGCGACACTGTACCCAGTAACGGGACTGCAATATTGCCTTCAGGATTTATTTGCGCTTGAAAACTTAAATCAGAAAAGCGCTGAACCGCAACGCTGATTAAATCTCCAGGTCCTAAGCGGTAGCGACCTGGAGGAGATTGAACTGTAATCCCCAATACATCTCCAGGTCCTAAAAGATAGCGACCGAGTTGGGGTGATATTCCCTCGTTTAAACCCCCAGGTGCAAAATCAACACTCGATGGGGGTGAGGGAGGTTGCCCAGGCAACTGTCCTGGGGAGGGTAAAGGTTGAGCCACAACATCCTGTAGAGATATTGTACAGAACACACCTACCTGAAGACTAACAAGACACAAAGCGCTGAATACACGCCTACAAGAACCGGTAACTATGAACATCAATGGCAATCAAGCTAAATTAATAAACTGTCGCGCCGACTCGCTATTTTACCCTGGAAATACTCTGAGTGTCCGCTCTTAATCAAACGTATTTTTATACAATTTACCTTTTTTTGCATCACCTAAGTACAGAATTTCGCTTTTTTCCTAGGGAATCCTAGAGAAAAAAACTCTGCGTACCTCCGCGCTTACTTTGCGTCCCTTTGCGTTAAAAGAACGCGCTCGTTTTTACCCAAAGCTTTACTAAGAGTCCTTTTATAAAAAACCCGCCATTAATGCCCCTTGGACTGTTTCGCCAAGAGATTTGGTTAAAGACCAAGTTGTTTCTACCTGTCCCAAAGGTTCCATCGGAATCATAATGCTCACGCCAACCCAAGTAGCACGCTGCTTGCGTAACTGTGCTAATTGATCTGCTATAAACCACCGTATAGGTGATGGATTTCCACCATTGGGGAAAGCATACCATTGCAAAACCGCAAATGTTTGCTTCATAGTGGAGGCGCGAAAAAATTGAGCCTCAACTTTAACTTGGGTTGATGCTTGTTTTACCGTAAATTCAGCAGAGCGATATTGAGCTACGTTCCACTGCTGCCAGCTTTGAATCTCTGTCCATTCTACTTCTGGTTGATCTTTGGAATCACTTTGCGGCAGCAAAAGCAAGATAGCCTGGGTTTGTGTCCCTTGTTTTTTGGTAACTTGCATTAACCATTTGTGTCCCCCAATCTGTTGTTGGCTTTTTTCAATTGTTTGCCAACCAGGAAGGTTTAACCCTTGGTGCCGCAACTGTCTCAACTGTTTAATAGTAGTGATAGGAGGCAGCTTTTGCCATTGCCAGTGTCCTGTCATGTATCCGGGTACAGCTCCTATCACCAGCAGTATTAGTAACAACAAAAGCGCTGCTAGCTGAGGAAATTGGTTTTCTTTGAGTAATTTAGAAAAGGAAATCATCAGTAAAATTTGCAATACTTACGCAAAATTTTACCTGCTAAAATCACTTCCTGAGTTCAGTAATTTTGCCAATCCCCTAAGTATTTTCCCTTTCCTCAGGTGTAGAGGGTTTTTTTGGCAGTTGCGATCGCTCCCCTAATATTACCAAAAAACTCCTCGTAAAGACGTTCCGGCGCAACGTCTCTACAATTAGACGTTCCGGCGCAACGTCTGTACAATTAGACGTTCCGGCGCAACGTCTCTACAATTAGACGTTCCGGCGCAACGTCTCTACAATTAGACGTTCCGCCGGAACGTCTCTACAATTGTGTAGAATGAATGCTGGCTTTAACTTTCGCTTTCTGGCAAAGTTGCTTCATGTTCTGAAAAATATCTATCAAATCGATTGAGAATAGGTACTAACAAAAGCAGCATAATGGCAGAATATAAGTCTCCACCCCAACTGTCATGCAGCCATTCAAAAGCTGCCTGTTGTCCTGTGCCATGAAAGAAACTCAGTAAAGTGTTACGAATGATATTCGCGGTGACGCTGACAACAACAGCTGTAGATAAAAACCAAATAGTTGTGCGACGCGATGATAAAGCACCTGTCCAATAAAGCAGCATTAAGCAGACGTATAAGGTAGTAAATAGCATCTTCAACCCCGCACAGTAAGGGGCAACTTCCACAATGCGTCCCCCGACGAAGATATTTATGCCATCAACAGCTACTTCCATACCAAATTGACTTAGTATGAAGCCAGCTGTACCAGCGATGAAGCTTTGAAGAGGCAAGGTGTAGGGAGCGATGAGGTAAGGTAATGCTGTTGGAGTTGCTAAAAATACTAATAATAGGGGAAATCCTTGCAATTTAAAGCCGGCAATTCCTTTTAACCACAAGCACAATCCTGTTAGGATAGCGGGGAAGGAAAGGTTAACCCATTCGGTGACGCCGCTCAGATAAAAAATTCCCCCAATTATCAATAAGGCTACACCCAAAGGATGATTGACATTGGGCAGTCGTTGCCATCTTTTTCGGTTTATCCAGCTCAGATAAGCGGCAAAAGGCATACCAATAATACCGTGGCTAAAATATTCGTGTTCTGTACTAATACTTTTGTTTAGCCAACCATCCAACCAGTGCAGTAATATTGGGGCATAAAGCAGCGCTAATACACCGAGAATGGCGAAGTTGAACAATTGTGTTATGTTTCTGTTTTGAATTTGACGCTGGAATGTCATAGTTTTTGGTGATGTGAACTACCCACACTGATATCATGGTTTATTAATTACAACAATTAGACGTTCCGGCGGAACGTCTCTACAATTAGACGTTCCGCCGGAACGTCTTTACGAGGGTTGTGATATTTTTATTAATGTTAATTATCAATAAACGGAGTACCGGGTACACCGAAGATATGAGCGGTAAACCGCTCACTACGAATATGCGTTACCCAGATCCTTGTAGAGACGTAGCATTGCTACGTCTGTTTCGCCTGTCTATTAGACATCTCCAGAAATTAACTATGCGTTGCCCGAAACCCTTGATTAGACGTAGCAGTGCTACGTCTCTACATTGTTTTCTGGAGATGTCTATTGGTGATTAAATGCACAATAACTGTTGTTCGCCGGTGAGGATTGATGCCAAGGTTGCGACAACTTCTTTGACTTGGCTATTTTTTAAGCCTGGGTACATGGGTAATGATAATATTTGCTTTGCTTGCTTTTCTGCTTGGGGAAAGTCTCCTATTTGATAACCTAAGTCGGTAAATGCCGGCTGGAGATGGCAAGGAATTGGGTAGTGAATGCCTGTTTGAATTCCTGCTGCTGTGAGTTTTTCCTGGATTTGTTGACGTTCAACCACACAAGAATCATCGATTTTGATTACATAAAGGTGATAAACGTGTCCTGTGCCACTTTGGTTTTGTATGGGGATGATACCTAGCCGATTTAAGGGTGCTAATTCAGTATTATACTGTTGGGCGATGTTCAAGCGATCGCTATTCCAATTCGCTAAATATGGTAACTTCTCTAGCAACACTGCCGCTTGCATAGTATCCAAACGGCTGTTCGTACCCGCTTCTGTATGATAATACTTCGAGGATGCGCCGTAATTCCGCAAGCGTGTCATTTTCTGGGCAACATCTGCATCTTTTGTTAGCAGTATTCCCCCATCCCCAAATGCACCTAAATTTTTACTCGGATAAAAACTAAATGCTGCTGCTATCCCTACTGAACCGGCGCGATATCCATCGCGTTCGGCTAAATGCGCTTGTGCCGCATCTTCAAAAATTAGTACTTTGTATTTATCGGCAAAGTCTAGCAACTGTTGCGGCGATACCATTTGTCCATAAAGATGCACGGGGATAATCGCTTTGGTATGCGGCGTAATCGCTCTTGCTGCCGCTTCTAAATCAATTAAGGCTGTTTTGGGGTCGCAATCTACCAAAATCGGCTTTGCCCCCGCTCGCAGTACGCCAATTAGAGTGGCGACAAAGGTGTTTGCTGGTAAAATTACTTCATGTCCGACACTAATTTTACAAGCTTGCAAACCGAGAGCGATCGCATCGGTTCCGGAAGCAACACCAACACCGTATTTTGTCCCAGACTCCGCTGCAAATGCTATCTCAAATTCTTTTAAGGCTTGCCCTAAAATAAAATCTCCCTTTTCAAATACAGCCTGCATTGCTTGCTGCAATTGAGTTTTCATCGATTGGTGTTGTAAGTTCAGGTCTACAAAAGGAATTCTAATTGTCATATTATTCTTTTTCAGAAAGCCTCAAAATTAATCTTAAAATCCGGTTTTTTCACATCTAATCCATTTTTGACTGAATACCCAAGCTTTGGGTAATTACTGATTATGAAGTATTTATGAATTTTATATTAAGTTTTACTTTAATTGTCATTTTTCTTTTTAGCAAAAAAGGATTGTATATTTCATTTGTTGTCATACTTCATCAACTTATTACCGACAAAGTGACAAGTTATATTTAATATTTATTTGGGTAATTTTTTTTGAAAATCACTTGATATAACTTGATAAATATAAAGCGCGATCGCTTTCATTATTTTCGAGAAAACCGCCTCAGTAAATTCTAGTAAAAAAATAATTTTGAGTAAATTGAATTGAGTAGATAAACGTAAAATGTTTCCTTTCTATATGAATAATCGAAAAATTTTATCCTTAGCGTTATCGTACCCACCTCAAATGCAAAACTAACGCGATCGCTGACATTAAAACCTAAAATAAAGTACAGCAGTCAGTTCAAACAAAGACACTGCCTTGGATTAACACCCTTGCAGTAGTAAGAGAAGTGCATGTTTTTTCTTAGTCCTTTCTCCAAATAATTGCCATTTGTCTATTAGACACGCGAAAGTGAAAATTAATTATGCGTTATCTGAAACCCTTGTAGAGACGTAGCACTGCTACGTCTCTACGTCTTTTTTGGAGATGTCCATTAGATAATTATTGAACTGCTTTCTCGATATCTACCAAAAAGCCACTACAGGTGTAGGTATTGTTTACCAAAATGCATTCACATACCATAAACTTAATACACGAGTCGCATTCTCAAAGTATTTCTTGTTTTACTCGGCACTCAATAATTTTAAGTAAGGTAAAAATTTTTACGGCAAAATTGTTTATCGGCAGCAAAATTGGGGAATGCTTAAGTTAGCAAACAATAATCCATAATAAGGGTTATGTAAATTACAGTATCAAGCAATTATCAAGGTAAAAGTGGCAATGATAGAGCCGGAAAACAAGTTGTTTGCCCTAAAAGATGGTTGGGCTTCCCAAGAAACGAAAGAGCAACAACGACTAAAAGCGTTGTTGGAACTAGGTTTGCGGCAATCAGAAACGATTCCTGTTTTTGAAGAAGCGACTCAAACTGCTGCCCATTTTTTGGATTCCCCAATTTGCATATTGGGATTTGTCGATCAAGACCGTCATTGGTTCAAATCAGCTGTAGGCTTATCTAGGCTGGGAATCATGAATCATTTGGCACAAAGTCGTCAACTATTACGTCAGGAATCGTTTTGTACCCAAGTGGTAGAGACTTCGCAAATAGTGGTTATCACTGATATGCGAAAAATTACGGATGCAGAACTTGCTGGTAGTAAGTTAGTGCGGGATTATGGCATTCGCGCTTACATGGGGGCACCGCTAATTGATGCTTCTGGGCATTGTCTGGGTTCGCTGGCAGTCATGTATCTCAAGGAACACGAATTTTCCCATCGAGATATTGAATTTTTACAAATCATAGCTCGTTGGTGCATGAGTGAATTTGAGCGCAATCGACTTTTGCAGCAAAAGCCAGAAAGCACTCACAATGGTGCTTCTCATTTCTCGTTTAACGATGAGCAGCGCAGCGAAATCAGAATTACCACACCCCTAGAAAAAGACACCGATCCTACCAAGGAACTCAAGTTACAACTATTAGGGCAGCTAACTCAGGAGTTGCGTACACCGTTGACATCTGTGTTAGGTATGGCTAGTGTTTTGGGACGTGAGATTTATGGACCTTTGACCACAAAGCAAAGAGAATATCTAGAGATTATCCAACACAGTGGTCGATACTTGCTTTCCTTGGTAAATGAAATTACCGAACTCGGAGCAGTGGATGAAAGAGCGAATGTGCTGAATCTAGCTCCTATGGATATTGAAATGCTGTGTCAACAAGCTATCAATACATTAGAAGAAGCAGCCAACCGTCGCGAGCAAGATATTCGCTTGTCCATAGAACCAAACCGCAGTCGCATTTGGACATTGGATAAAAACAAGGTGCGACAAATGCTTTATCACCTGGTTTTCAGCGTGATTCAACTTTCTGCCACAGGTAGCGTTGTTCGCATTCATGTTTCTTCCAAGGAAGATACACTCAACATTACTGTCTGGGTATCGCATCCTTGGTTGGGAGACGGTATAACCGAGGTTGATCCTTATTTTCGTGTAAGTCCACTAGCGTTGGTGGAACTGACTGCTGAAGCTGCAAGCTACAATATTCATCAGAAAAATCAAGAGCAAGTAAGGAGTTTGCCATTAGTAGAGTTGGATGATTCAAATTCATACGAATTTGGTATTGATTCCAACTTAGATTTAACTAAGCCCCATAAAAGCATGTCTCGCGAAAGTTTGGGTCTGTTGCTTAGTTGTCATCTGGCTTCCTTACATGGTGGGCAAATTTCGATTCAAGGTTCACCAGAATCAGGATACCGCTATGTACTTTCTATACCATTAAAAATGGCGACAACAAAAAAAGTTAACAATATGTAATGCATCTCCTATGAGGATGGCAAAAATGTTTGTGATGTTGGCGGTGAAACCTGGAATTATCGTTGAATACGTCGAAAAATCAGCTATTTAGTCTATTTATCTAAGAGTGAGAAAAAATTAAGATTGATTGTTGCGAAACTAGTCGTCACCAATGAATGTAAAATATGCTTTTGGTGACGACTGCGATCGCTCAAGTTTTTATCACCAAAGATGTACGCGCAAATATTACCTTATTAACACTCCCTTCATTCTAGTATTATGAGGTTATTAACATATACGTAAGTACAAAATATCTCAAATTATTCTTGCAGGTCGATTCAGAATCAGGTGAAAGACCTTATGTGTCTTTGTTTTCAGCTAATTTTGTCAAAAGATGTGCGCGCAAATATTACCTTACTTAACACTCCCACTCATGCTGATATTATGGGGTTATTAACCTATACGTAAGTACATACGTAAGTACAAAATATCTCAAATTATTCTTGCAGGTCGATTCAGAATCAGGTGAAAGACCTTATGTGTCTTTGTTTTCAGCTAATTTTGTCAAAAGATGTAGGCGCAAATATTAGCTTATTAGCACTCCCAATATGCTGATGTTATGGGGTTGTTAACGTATACGTAAGCATATACGTAAGTAAAAAATGTATTAAATCATTATTGCAGGTCGATTCAGAATGAGGAGAAAGACTTTATGTGTCTTTGTTTTCAGGCAATTTCATCAAAAATATAGCTTAAGACTGATTTTTTATGATAAATTGGTAACTTGACTCGCGAGCCATATTAGACAAACCCGGCAGAACTTTATTCGACTATCAGAGTGTGTCCTTATCTTTTTCTGATTTTATAGTGTATCCCTCAATTTAGATTCCCGGTTAGAAATTAGCTGGATTTATTCAATTGATAATGTATATTTATTTATGCTACTAGGCTTATTGCTTTAATCATCGCTTAAGTCCATATCATCGTGTAAATATATATTCGTTATCTCTTCGGCAGTTATTAAGCTTAGTGCCATAACTGTTAAATTTATGCTACGAACAAAATTCATAAGTTATTGAATTAAGAGGAAAATTGAAATGAGAAAAGATTCTTCAACAACAAAAGATAGTCAATTGAGTTCATCAACACATTTGTTAGATAACTCTCATCAAGATTCTGGATTAAAAAAATTTGCACAACTTAGAAATGAGCTTCATTCGCTGCGAGTCAAACCTTCTTTGTTGCAAAAGTTTGCTAATCTTTCTATTGGTCGCAAACAGTTGATTATATTGATTGCTTCGGAACTAATATCAATTTTTGGGCTGGGTATTGTCAGTAGATATTTAACTACAAGTAATCTTCAAGCTTTGTCACTGGAACAAGCTAAGTCAGAAGTTGCAGTTACAGATATGGCTTACAATATTAAAATTAATCAAATGGGCTTTGGTTTTCGAGGGCAATCAGATAACACTGCAATTATTAAAGCGGCACAGCTTAATGCTTCTGGTCAACCCCTAACTCCAAGCTTAAAAGCAGAAGTCAAGCAAATTCTGACAAATGAAATCAAAGCAAGAACAATAGAATATGCTACCCTTGTTGGCAAGGATTTCAAGATTATAGTCAATGGCAATGCTGACCGTCAAGGGGAAATTTTTAATCCTGATAATTTAGTTAATGAAGTTTTCAACTATCCAAAACAGATTAAAGCTAGTCGGATTGTTAAATGGTCGGAACTGAGTCGAGAAGCACCACCTTTACCAAGTGGATTTAGAAATAAAGATGCACTAATTCGTTACACAGTTACTCCAGTGAAAAATCCCCAAACAAATGTAGTAATTGGTGCTTTAGTCTCTGGAGATATAGTCAACGGCAAAAACTCAATTTTGAAAAGTCCATTGACAACTGCTGCTGGTGGATATAGCGGAGTTTATTTTCACCAACCAACTGGAAAATTTACCTTAGCAACATCTTTAGCTCAAAGTGAATCAGAGCAATTCTCAAATTTAGACTTAGCTCAAACAGGTAAATCGTTACTAGAAACAGCATTAAATTCGGCAGGTGAAGCAGTCACGGCACGGATAAAAATTGACAATCAAACTTACACTGTGGCAGCGAAGGCTGTACCCTACAAAATTATTCAAGCCGATGATGAACCGGTTGCTATTTTTAGTAAGCAGCCTGTGGCTATTTTAGTGCGGGTAACTCCAGAAACAGCGTTGAATAAATTGCTTGCAGATAGTTTTTGGGTGCAATTATTCACGGTTGTTTTGGCATTATTGATTATCTTGATTTGGACTTTGATTCAGAGACGGACAATTATTAAACCGATTCAGCATCTACAGGGAATCGCCTTAAGATATGCAGCAGGCGATCGCTCTGCTCGTGCAGAAATTTTTTCAACTGATGAAGTTGGAGAATTAGCTCTCAGTTTCAACCAATTAGCAGGCAAGATTACCCAACAAGTCCGTCAACATGAAGATGAAGTAAAAGTCGCGAAACTAGTTAATGAAATTACTGGGCGTTGCCGTGGTTCCCTAAATACTCAGTACATTTTGAATGCTGCTGTGACAAGTGTACAAACAGCGATCGAAGCAGATAGAGTTATTGTCTACAAATTTGATGAAAATTGGCAAGGCAAGGTAATTGCTGAATCGGTAAATCCTGAGTTTCCAGTCGCTTTGGCAGCAGAAATCGACGATCCTTGTTTTGCCAAGAATTATGTAGAAAAATACCAGAAAGGACGCGCGCAAGCGACAACAAACATTTATGCAACTGATTTGAGTGATTGTCACCTAGCTCAGTTGGAACAATTCGCAGTCAAAGCAAATTTAGTTGCACCAATTTTGATTAATAATAAACTTTATGGCTTGCTTATCGCTCATCAATGTTCTCGTCCCCGTCAATGGCAAGAATTAGAAATTAGTTTGTTGAAGCAAGTGACAATTCCCATTGGCTATGCTCTAGAGCAAGCATCACTAATTGAAAAAATTGCAAATGCCAGTTCTCATGCTGAATTTGTTACTGATGAGCAACGTCAACAACAAGAATTACTACAACAGCAAATTCTCAAATTGCTCAAAGATATCGACAAAGCGTCTCAAGGTGATTTGACAGTTAAGGCAGAAGTGATATCTGGAGAAATAGGCATTATCGCTGAAAATTTTAACACAATAGTCGATAATCTCAGAGCAATTGTGGTGAAAGTAGAATCATCTACCTCTCAGGTAAATATAGCTGTTAATGAAAACGAAGATGCAATTCTACAACTATCTGAACAAACGCTGACACAATCTGTTAAAATTAACCTCACTTTAGATAACGTTCATCAAATTACAGGTTCTCTGCAATCAATGTCAGAAAACACTAAAAAAGCTGCATTATGCGCTCATACAGCCTCTTTTAATGCTCAAGAAAGCGGAATAGCTATGGATTTGACGATGCGAAACATCTTTAATTTGCGCTCCACAATTGATGATATGGCAAAAAAAGTAAAGCGCTTGGGAGAATCTTCGCAACAAATTAGCCGTATAGTTTCTTTGATTGAAGAGATAGGAACGCGAGCCAACATATTGGCAGTTAATGCGGAATTAGAAGCTGTCAGAGTTAATCAGGGCAACAACAGTTTTTTAGTATTTGCTACAGAGTTAGGTGAACTAGCTATACGATGTACAAGTGCTAACCAAGAAATTGAGCAAATAGCGAAAAATACGCAACGGGATGCACAAGAAGTTGTCAAAGCGATGGAGATGGGAACTTCGGAAGTGGTCAAGGGAACACCCATTGCAGAAAATGTGAAAAAATCCCTAAATCAAATTTTGAATGTATCCCAGCAACTTGATGAATTAGTGCAATCTATTTCTCAAGCAACAGTATCTCAGGTGCAAAAATCGCAAGTAGTCACAAAACTTCTAGAAGAAATTTCTCAAGTATCAGAAATCACTAATAGTTCTCAGGTAATTTCTCAATCTTTGCAAAAAACTGTAAACATTGCTCAGGAATTGCAAACAAATGTAAATAAGTTCAAAATCAATTAGCAATTGAGCAAATAGAATTGGCTACTACACAAACAAAGTCCACCTAAGTAGACTTAATAAAATAACCCCATCATCGCGGGTTTGGTCTGTGTAGCCGCAATTTCTAATCGCCAGGGCTGAATAAGATTTTGCATTTATATTTGATGTCATGCCCGGTAAATTACGTACAATGCAAAAAAGTAGAGACGTTCCGCCGGAACGTCTCTACGACGGTAGGTAGGTTTTTATTACTGTTAATTAAACGGACATGGTTTGATGTCTAAGCTACGTATTTTTTCACTATTCAATTCGGATTGCTATACCATTAGGAATTCAAACGCGATTAATTCATCTAAACCTCCAACCTTTTTGGAACTACTCGCATTATGATCGAGTCCAAGTTCTACGCGGATTGTTAATTGATCGCAGTTTTCTTTATGAATTTAGTCTGGCAAAGATTCACTTTATCTTACTTGCCGCTCAAACAATATCTCACCACTAGCTACCTACACCGTTTTCTAGTCGGGTTGTTGAGTTCCTGGCGGCAAGGTAGTATCTTGATGCAATGGGGAGACACGATCGCAGCTGCTAACTTGAGCTTGGTATATGCTCTTGCGCCTTTTGTATCGAGTACACTTATCGGGTTATTGCTGACGACTTGTGTGGGATTGTGGCTGTTGTTGACTTTATCAGATGAAGCCGCACCAAGAATTCCATCAGTTACTCCAATTCACCTGCTGGTATTGCTTTACTGGGCTGTTGCTGCTATCGCTACAGCATTATCACCTGTAAAAAAGGTTGCGGTTAACGATTTGACAACGTTAACGCTCTATTTGTTGCTGTTTGCCCTTTGTGCTAGGGTGTTAAGGTCGCCCCGCATCCGCTCTTGGATGATTGTACTTTACTTGCACGTATCCCTGATTGTGAGTATTTATGGGATGCGGCAATGGTTTTTCGGCGCTCCTCCCCTAGCAACTTGGGTTGATCAAGAATCTGCTTTTTCTAAGACTACAAGGGTCTATAGTTATTTGGGCAATCCTAACTTACTTGCCGGATACCTTTTGCCCGCTGTGGTTTTCAGCTTAGTTGCCGTGTTTGTGTGGCAAGGCTGGATCAAGAAAGCTTTAGCATTAACCATGTTTGTTGTCAATACTGCTTGCCTAATTTTGACTTTTAGTCGTGGTGGTTGGATTGGGCTAGTTGTGGCATTTTTAACTGTGATGGCATTGTTGATTTATTGGTGGAGTATAGAAATGCCTCCTTTTTGGCGAACTTGGTCGCTACCGATTATTTTAGGAGGTTTGATTGGGGTATTGCTGCTAGCGGTGATATTTGTAGAGCCGGTGCGTTTGCGGGTTGTGAGTATTTTTGCCGATCGCAAAGACAGCAGTAATAATTTTCGTCGCAATGTTTGGGATGCTGTTTTTGAGATGATTCGCGATCGCCCAATTATCGGTATTGGTCCTGGTCACGGCTCTTTTAATAAAATTTACCCGCTTTACCAACGCCCTCGTTATACTGCTTTGAGTGCTTATTCGATTTTATTAGAGGTGATTGTCGAAACTGGCTTTGTTGGTTTAGCCGCTTTCCTATGGTTGCTAATAGTGACTTTTAATACAGCATTTTTACAAATGCAAAGGTTGCGAAAATTGAGAAGTGCCGATGGCTTTTGGTTAATTGGAGCGATCGCTACAATGGCAGGTATGCTTGCTCATGGCACGGTAGATACTGTCTTTTATCGTCCGGAAGTTAATAGCATTTGGTGGCTAGTAGTTGGTTTGATTGCCAGCTATTACACGTACACACCTCAAGACCAAAGTCAAGAAGAAAATTCGCCTTTACCTGCATCCTAGAAAAACGCAACTGTTGTAGAGACGTTCCGACGGAACGTCTTTACGATATGTGTCGTAATATAGGACAGATACAGCAGATTTAAGGTCAATGAAGTACATATATAAAACCGAGTACACGTAGAGACGTAGCACTGCTACGTCTCTAGGTGTATTAGATTAGAGCGCAATCTTATAACAAAGTGAAAAAAGAACAAAGAGGCTATAAATCCCTTCATTCTTCTTTTTCGTGATTCCATTTTCATCCAAAATAAGCAACTGAAGCGGCGAAGTTCTGATTATTCTCTGTAAGTGGTAGAAGTACCTGCGGTGTTTGGGTCGCGATAGCTCTTTGCGTCTTCGCGGCGGTTTTTACCAGCCAAACCTCCTAGACCTAATAAGCCTACTAATCCTAACCAACCCCAATCAAAATCATTTCTTTCATAGGTTGTTGTTGTGCTTGGGGCAGTTGTTGTGGTTCCATCTGGGGTGGTGTTGGTGGTTCCATCATTAACTTGAGCTTGTGCAGGTAAAGTTAAGGGCAACATTGTCATACTCAACGCGAAAACGCTAGCGCCAATAACTTTGGTAAGATTACTTTTCATAAATCTTTGTTACTCATCGGTTCGTTTGTTAGTCACCAATTTATCTAGTCCAAAGATTAATTGAATCAACCTACGGTTATAAACTCAAGTTCCTCTAAATTCACGCTGAGGATAGACAAATGCTCTCTGATGTAGTAGTCGCATTTGTCACATTGCCGCTTAATAATTCTTCATCGCTCGTTGAATATCGCGTTGATCTTGGCGTCGTTTCAAGTCTTCTCGCTTATCGTGGAGCTTTTTACCTTTACCTAGAGCGATGCTTACTTTTACTAAACCTCGTTTCAAATACATTTTCAAAGGTACTATAGTCAAACCTTGCTGTTCCACTTTGCCAATTAGCTTGCGGATTTCTTGGCGATGCAGCAGCAGCTTGCGTGTGCGGCGCGGTTCATGGTTAAAATATTGTCCACCAGCAGTATAAGGGGAGATATGCACGTTCAGCAGCCATGCTTCGCCATCGCGAATCAAAGCATAACCATCTTGGAGATTAACCTTTCCCGCACGGATTGACTTAACCTCGGTGCCTGTCAACTGAACTCCAGCCTCGTAGGTTTCCAGGATTTCGTACAAATAACGGGCTTGCCGATTATCACTTACAACTTTGTAACTGTCGCTTTTCTCGCTCATTGAATATTTTGCTTGGGTCAAATTTGCCTAAAAATTCGTCTTTAGTTGTTGCTAAACTTTAGTAGGGGATATTAAACTACTATAAATGCTTTACTCGATATCAGTGTTATCTTATTAATTTAACGCATGAGGTCATTTATTTAGTAGGTATTAATTTACAGTCACAAGAAGAGCGATCGCCTTCAATTATGAGTGAGTGATGACAAATTGCAAAACCATCTGCCCGCATTGCACACCTAAATAAGTTAAAATTTATTAATATATTATAATAATTTAATATTTTATTTATAAATCAACCCAAAGGCAGTTACTAACTAGTAATCCTGTCATAGTATGAAACATAATAGTACTATTGTTGCTCAAGTCTACTCATATTGCTCATTGAAGCAAATTGTTTATTCTAAAAAATGCTAGGGGTGTACTGTCCATGCCCTTGACGATCCTTGTAGTGGATGACGACCTGGGCACTCGTTTGTCTATCAGCGATTATCTTGAACTGTCTGGCTACATAGTAATTACAGCTGATGAAGGTCAAAAGGCTCTGAAGATTGTGGAAGAGTACCATCCTGATTTGATTGTCACCGATATTGTCATGCCACGAATGAATGGCTATGAATTGGTGCGTCAGGTGCGTCAAAAACCAGCGTTTCGCTTGTTACCGGTTATTTTGTTAACAGCAAGAATTAAGACTCAGGAAAGAATCTTGGGCTATCAGTCAGGGTGCGATTTATATTTGCCTAAGCCTTTTGAGTTAGAAGAGTTAGCCGCAGCGATTCGCAATCTTTTAGAGCGATCGCAAATCATGAAATCAGAGTATGGCTTTTCTCATCAAGAAAATCCAGGTAATTCTGTTCCTAAAGTTACTGACTCTCATAATCATATTATTCATTTTGAGAAGTCCGAAGTACTTTTATCTTTAAGTTCTAGAGAACAGGAAGTCCTGGAGCTGTTAACGCATGGTCATTCTAATATCCAGATGGGTAATCAGTTACATCTGAGTCCTCGGACAGTAGAAAAGTACGTTAGCAGCTTACTAAGGAAGACCGAAACCAGCAACCGCGCTGAATTAGTGCGTTTTGCCATGACGCACGGCTTAGTTAAATAATAGGTAATCACATCATGTCCGTTTAATTAACACTAATAAAAATATCGCAACCGTCGTAAAGACGTTCCGCCGGAACGTCTCTACGGTATATGTGATTTGTCGGACATGATATGACACCTTGATTACTGACCAAAAAAGCATGTTCGCGAGTGCGTCTGGTGACACGCGAACATACTTCATACTTAATCCTTTAGTTGGCTGGTGACGTGTTTCAGTAAACCTTCACAAGCATCTACGAGTAAATCAATCACCTGATTAAATCCCTCTGAACCGCCATAGTAAGGGTCTGGAACTTCTTTAATCGTGTATTGAGAGCAAAAGTCACACATCAAGCGCACTTTCTGGGAATACTGTCTAGTTGGATCGAGAGAGAGGATATTTTCATAATTATCTCGATCCATAGCCAAAATCAAATCAAAATCTTGAAAATCTGACTTTTGAAACTGTCGGGCTGAACCACGTAGTTTAATTCCCAACTTTTGAGTAGCAGCAACACTCATGCGTCTGTCAGGTGGGCTACCAGTGTGGTAACTAGATGTCCCAGCAGAGTCGCAGAAGATGCGATCGCTCAAACCTGCCTGCTCAATTAAATGGTACATAATATTTTCTGCCGATGGCGATCGGCAAATGTTCCCCAGGCAGACAAAAAGCAGCTTATAAGACATAAAAATCCGTTTTGCTCCCATCCAAAGTCAAAAGTCAAGAGTCCAAAGTCCATAGTCCAAAATTCTTAACTGTTGACTCTTGACCATTGACTATTGACTATTGACCATTAACACTTTACTAAAATCCGGGAAGCTCTAGCCCACTGGTCAACTCTTCCATGCGATCGCGCATTGTCGCAGTGGACTTGTTGTAAGCATCTTTCATTGCTGCTGTCACAAGGTCGGAAAGTACATCTGCACCTTCTTCTAAAGCACTTGGGGCAATTTCTACACGCTTTGGTTCTTGGTTTCCGCTGACAATCACCTTGACCAGACCACCACCAGACTCTCCCAAAATTTCCATTTGCTCCAATTCTTCTTGGAGTTTTTTGGCACCTTCTTGAACTTGCTGCGCTTTTTTAAACGCTTCGGCGAGTTCTTTCATTTTTCCCAAGCCAAAGCCAAATCCCTGTCCTTTTTCTGCCATAACTGATTGTTCGCGTGTGCGTTGAATAACAAATCAAATTCAATTATAGATGTGCTTTTGCAGTTGCCTGTTTTTTTTACCTAGAGTTAGGGGCAACGGCATTGATAGTTGGGCAATGGGAATTGGGAATTACAATACCTTCGCCAAAATCCAACACCCTAGAAGGGTGTCGCTATAGGAACACTCGTGTGCCTCCGCAGCCTATAAGGATTTCAGTCCAGGTCGGTGGACTTTGTTTGTGTAGCCCCAGGAATCTCGCGCCTGTGGGCGTTTGAGAAAATTGGCGAAGGTATTGGAATTAAACAAGCGGTTGTAAGTGATGCGCGTTCTAATACGATTATTTCCATGCCCACTTGGACGATGCCCATTGCCTCAAACTGGTTGAAAATCTCCGATCATTTTAACTTCTGGCTCTAACAAAATCGACCAGCGGTCTTGTACGCGCTGCTGAATGTGGCGGATCAGACCAAAGATATCGTTAGCTTTTGCCCCGCCACGATTGACGATAAAATTAGCGTGGAGTAGTGCTACTTGCGCTCCGCCTATTTGATAGCCTTTAAGACCGGTTTGTTCAATTAACCAGCCTGCGCTATGAGGTTTGGGGTTGCGGAAGACGCTACCACAACTGGGGAAGTTGTAGGGTTGAGTGGTCAGACGATGTTGTTTGTGTTGTTTTGTTGCGGCTACAACTAAAGCCGGATCTGCCCCTGGCTTAAGTTGGAAAGTGGCTTGGGTGACTATGCGATCGCTTCCTTGTAATAATGAAGTCCGATAGGCGTAACCCAACTCATCAGGGGTGAGAATTTCTAATGTGCCATCAGGTAAAAGCACTTCGGCGCTGACTAACATCTGTGCGATACAGCTACTATGTGCGCCAGCATTCATCACAACCGCACCGCCGACGGTTCCGGGGATGCCAACCGCCCATTCTAATCCGGACCAACCCAAATCTGCTGCTTGCCAAGCCAAGCTGGGAATTGATTCTCCTGCCGCAACTGTTAATTGACCTGTTTGGGGGTCAAAGCAGCTGTGGCGCAGATGACGAGTAGCGATAACTAAACCGGATATACCGCGATCGCTTACCAACATATTAGAACCAGCACCGAGTATTGTTACTGATAGTTCACGTTCTTTTGCATACTTGACGCTTGCTTCCAGCGCTGCTAAGTTTCGCGGAGCTGCGTACCATTCGGCGGGTCCCCCAACTCTGTAGGAAGTAACCGCTGCGAGAGAAGCCTGAGACTTGATCGCAAAATCGTTACCGATTATGTAAACTTTCTTGTCGATAGAATTAACTGTTTCTTGCTTACTTGTGGCTAAAGTAGAAACTTTGCAGACGTTTTCAGCTGCCTGGGAAATTGTCATATAACTTCAATTGGTGATTTTTTTACATTTATATGCCGTACAGATACGGCAAAAAGGTGAAGTAAGGAAACTCTCGCTCTTATAGACACAATACTCAGGAATTAACCAATAAGTGTCAGCTTTTAGGATGTAGCTTTAGCTGGTTCGCAAAGAGTTGTAATTACTTCGGGTATCACCTGATTCAAGTTACCGGCACCTAAAAACAAAGCTAAGTCTCCAGGACGCAGCTTAGAAAGTAAATATTCACGGACTGAGGATAAAGTCGGTTGATAAGTCACCTGGGGCTGGTGAGTAGCAATTTTCGCCACCAGTTGCTCACCACTAACTTGTCCTAAATCTGGTTCACCTGCACTATAAATGTCAGTGATGACGACCAAATCAGCATGAGTAAAGGATTCAGCAAATTCTTCTAAAAAGGTGAGTGTGCGGCTGTAACGATGTGGTTGAAAGATCGCAACTACTCTTTGCCCTGGTCTTGCTTGGAGACGTGCGGCAGCGAGAGTGACGCGAATTTCACTGGGATGATGGGCATAGTCGTCAATAAAGGTAATACCATTGACTTCACCTCGCAATTCAAAGCGGCGTTTTGCACCTTCAAAAGTGGCAAGACTTTCAGCGATTTTGCCAAATTCTAAACCTAAAGCTCGACCAACTGCGACTGCGGCTAAGGAGTTGCTGAGGTTGTGACGACCGATCAAATGCAAGTTTAAGATACCCAAGGCTTTGCCTCGTTCCCAAACTAAAGCTGTTGTGCCATCAGCGCGATATTCGATATTGGTGACAGTGTAATCAGCTTCGGTGTCTGAGTGTAAGCTGTAGCTGATAGTTGGTTTGAGGCGTAAGCTTACCGTCTCACAATCAATACTACCGATCAATACTTTACAACTATGAGCAAATGTCTGGAAAGTTTCCACCACTTGCTCTAATGTCTCGTAGTGGTCAGGATGGTCTAATTCAATATTGGTGATAATGCCAATTTCTGGGGCATGTTTCACTAATGATCCATCTGATTCATCTGCCTCAGCTACTAAATACTCACTTTCTCCCAATCTGGCATTACCAGACCAAGCTTTTACTTCGCCACCTATCAGAATCGTTGGGTCTAAACCAGCTTGCAATAGCATATAACCAATCATGCTACTAGTAGTAGTTTTACCATGGGTTCCTGCTACTGCAATACTGTAATACTCCGCAATTAATGCCGCCAATACATCAGACCGATGAAATATTGGACAACCTAATTCTAGTGCTGCTTTGTATTCTAAATTATTTGCATTAATTGCTGTTGAACAAATGACTTGGGGCAGTATTGCTTTACTTACAGTATGGGATTTTTCTAGTGAGTTTAAAACTACTGCATTACTCTCAGTACTCACCTCACTTTCAGCATGAAAAAAGGCGAGATTGCTTGCTTCTTGTGTACCAAATATATGAGATCCGACGTCTTCTAACTTTCGCGTAATGTGACTTGGACGAAGATCCGAACCTGACACTGGCAAATGACGTTTTGTCAGAACGTATGCCAGAGCAGACATACCTATACCACCAATACCAATAAAGTGAAATGGTCTACCACTAAAGTCTACAGAATTGCTCATTGTTTAATCCTCTTACACCACACCACACCAATATTCACAAATGACACGCGTATCATAACAGGAATTTGATTTTTACCGTTATACATCATGCATCATTTTCTGTCTAATGATTCAGTTGCTATCAAATGCTAAACATCTGCATGTTCAGAACGATTTTACCTTGACAAGCGATTTTTTCTTTTTCTGAACTGTTTTTATGTTTATTCTGAAAATTTCCGCCGAATCGGGAAAAAAATGACTGTAATTTCAAATACATTTTTGGTTTTCCTTGTTGGAATTATCGCTCAATAGTACATTGGGATGGGAAACTGCTTTTAAACTGAAATAAAACTCACACTAAGCGAATGCGGTCTATTGCAATTTTTGGCGGCACTTTTGATCCTGTTCATTGGGGACACTTGATTCTAGCCGAGACTGCTTTGCATCAAGTACCCTTAGAATACGTAATTTGGGTGCCATCGTTAAATCCTCCTCATAAACAAGCGACTTCCTTTGAGCATCGAGTAGAAATGCTCCAACTAGCGATCAAAGACAACCCCTTGTTTACTATTTCATTGGTTGAGGTGAATCGCTCCGGAACTTCCTATGCCATTGATACCCTACTTGAGTTATCTACTTTTTACCCTAATACTCACTGGTACTGGATTTTAGGTTTGGATGCCATCCTGACTTTGCCCCGTTGGTATCGTGGACGAGAACTAGTACAAATGTGTGATTTGTTGGTCGCACCCCGATTAGTCGGTGGTGAGAATATAGCTCAAAGCGAGTTAATCTGCAAGCAAGTAGAGCAACAACTGCAAAAACAATCCTATACCATTAACTGGCAATTATTGCATATACCTTTAGTGGGAATTTCGTCAACCCTAATTCGACAGATGTGCGGCGATGACTCCGTCAACGCCAAGGGCGAACGCCAGTCAATTCGTTACTTAGTCCCGGAATCGGTCAGATCGTACATCGCTGCCCAAAACCTCTACTTCGATAAATCTAAATAAAATATGTATTTTTTTGTTGCTCTAGCACTTTATAGTTATAAATACCCCCTCCCTTTGCTGTATGATCATTGTCAACGATATTAATGTATAGGCATAAATACAGAGGGGCAAGACACTGTGATTAGAGTTGCAATCAACGGTTTTGGGCGCATTGGACGTAACTTTATGCGCTGCTGGGTAGGTAGAGAACATAGCAACATCGACGTGGTTGCTATCAATGACACCTCAGACCCTAGAACCAACGCGCATCTACTCAGATATGACACGATGCTAGGAAAGTTACAGAATGCTGACATTTCTGCCGATGATAATTCTATCATCATTAACGGTAAAACCGTTAAGTGCGTATCCGATCGCAATCCAGATAACTTGCCCTGGAGAGACTGGGAAATAGACCTGATTATTGAAGCAACAGGTGTATTTACCAGCAAAGAAGGGGCAATGAGGCATGTAAATGCAGGCGCCAAGAAAGTTCTGATCACTGCCCCAGGCAAAAACGAAGATGGTACGTTTGTAGTTGGCGTGAATCATCACGACTACGACCACAACAAACACAACATCATCAGTAATGCCAGCTGTACTACCAACTGTTTGGCTCCGGTTGCCAAGGTGTTGCACGAAAAGTTCAACATCATCAAAGGCACAATGACCACTACTCACAGCTACACCGGTGACCAACGTCTGTTAGACGCTAGCCACCGAGATTTGCGACGTGCTCGTGCTGCGGCAATGAATATTGTACCCACCTCCACTGGTGCGGCAAAAGCTGTAGCGTTGGTACTACCAGACCTCAAAGGGAAGCTGAATGGTGTGGCATTGCGCGTACCTACCCCGAACGTTTCTATGGTGGATTTCGTCGTTAACGTCGAGAAACGTACAATTACCGAAGAAGTTAACCAAGCCTTGAGAGATGCCGCTGAAGGTCCAATGAAAGGCATTTTGGACTATTGCGACTTACCTTTGGTATCATCCGATCATCAAGGTAATCCAGCTTCTTCCATTGTCGATGCTAGCTTGACAATGGTCATGGGCAGCGACATGGTGAAAGTGATGGCTTGGTATGACAACGAGTGGGGTTACAGCCAGCGAGTCTTGGATTTGGCAGAACTAGTAGCCGAGAAGTGGACTAATTAGTTAACAGTCAAAACCGAATATTTGGACTATTGACTTTGGACTATTGACCAAAATGTTGAAACCCTCGACCAAGAGTGAGAACTTGGTCGGTTTTTTTTGCGTTCTGGTCGTGTAACAGGACTTTGGAATCAGATGTAATTGTTCCCACGATCGCTGCCCCATTGCCAAGTTGTTGAACTAATTCATCAGCGGGTAATGACGGCAAGCACAGCACTAATTCAAAGTCTTCGCCACCGTAAAGAGCGTATAAGAGCGCTTTTTCTTTTGTTAACCAGTAGTTGAAAGCATCTGGTAAAGGAATTTGTGTAGATTCTAGAACAGCACCAACCCCACTGGCGCGGCAAATTTGCAAAACTGCATCCGCTAAACCGTCGCTGCTGTCCATACCAGCGACGGGGAGGAGGGGGGAGAGGGGGGGATGGGGAGAGGGGGGGATGGGGGGATGGTTTTCCTGCCCTTGTGGAATTGGGGAGGATAAAATTGACCAGAGGATGGGTAAGACATCTAAACGGGGTTGTGGGCGCTGGTGTGCGCGGATTAAAGCCGTATAATCACCTTGAGTGAGGTTGTGTCTTAATTCCGGGTGTAACAGCAGTTCTAAGCCAGCGTGGGAGGCTCCATGAACGCCTGTGACAACGATCGCATCTCCGACTTTGGCTTGATTGCGGCGGATAATTTGATGGGGATGAGCTTGACCAAAAGCGGTAATTGATAGGGTTGTAACAGGCGATCGCACTACATCACCACCCACAATTGAGGTATTGTATTTTTGCAGGCATTGTGTTATGCCCTGGTACAATTCCTCAACCCAATTGACGCTCACTTCACCCCTGAGTCCCAAACCAACAGTTATCCCCAGTGGCGAAGCGCCCATTGCCGCCAAATCTGATAAATTAGCAGCAGCAGCTCGCCAACCGGCATCAACAGCCGAAGTGGTAATCTCGCTAAAATGCACCCCGTCAACCAGCACGTCCGTTGTCACCACCAAAGATTTCCCTGGTTTAGTCACTAGAACCGCTGCGTCATCCCCGATAATCTCCGGTGGACAAAAGCGCTGCAATCTTTCTAAAAGACCTTGTTCACCAATATCTCGAATTTGCATATTTTGATGGTGGATAGTTGATAGCGGATGCTGGATAGTTGATGGTCAACAACTAACCACCAACCACCAACCGCCACCAACAACTATGCTGTTTGCGGCTCGACTAAATTTTCTATGCCTTGGGTGACTTTTGCTGATTCGATTTTGTCACCTGCCTTAAGTTTATCTAAAACTTCTTTACCCTCGGTAAGATAACCAAAAACGGAGTAGCGACCATCTAACAGGTTGCGTCCGGCTGGGGTGAGTTCTGCTTCAAACAAAAAGAAGAAAAATTGCGAAGAACCCCCATTAACTTCACTTTCCGGACGAGCCATCGCCAACGCGCCGAAAGCAGAAAAAGGCAGAACTGGCATATCAAGATAACGTCCAGCGTCTTCTAGTGTAATGCCGTAAGTCGGTTTTTTATCGTTTTCAGCGAGAATTTCTAAGGGAATAGCGCGGTATTTGTTTGTTTTTGGATCAATAAAACCGACTTCCTTACCTGCGGGATCTCCGGTTTGCAAAACGTAAGATTCTTCAGATCGGGTAAATTCTAAACCGTTATAAAACCCTATGCGTACCAAATCAACAAAGTTTCCGGCGGTAACAGGGGCGCTGTAGCCGTCCACAACCATAGTAAGATTACCTTTGCTGGTTTTCATTTCTATGGTGGCACGACCTTTGAGTTGAGGTAGGTTGCTGTACTCAGCAGGCACTTCAAAGGGGTATTTTTTCACCATTGACTCTTCTAACAAAGTAACAAGATTCAACAGTTTGGCTCGTTCAGAGCGAAGTTTTTCTTTATCTTTGGTTTTAACGACTTCATCCAGGGAAGTCACCCCAGATTTTAACTCAGCAATCCAAGCTTCAGCTTGGGGTTGGCGTTCTTTGGGGACGCTTGCTAGGATTTGTCCGGGATTATTCAGAATCCGCGATGCTTTGCTGATATCTCTGGAAATAGCCCCCCAGCGGCGATTTGCTCGCAGTTGCGCCGCAATGTCTTCCAAAGAAGCTTGCAGTTGCCGCACGGGTTTATTATCTATGGGCAAGGCGTAGCGTAACAAGGCGTTGCCATCGGTGATTGCATTTCCAGCTGGTAGTGCGGCTCTACTGATGGGAGTCCACGCAGCTGTACTTATGCCTAAACTTATTGTCACCAACAACACTGCAATTAGGCTTGTTTTCAGCCAGGATTTTAATAAGTTGAACATGGCATGGCTCAAATGCAACATCTAAATTTTTGACTTCTTGCGTAACCCATGAATAATCTTCCCACAGTATGGGGAGCAGGGAGCAGGGGAGGCAGGGAGCAGGGGGCAGGGGGAGCAGGGGGAGATGAAGAATTAATTCCTTTTCCCTTTCCCTTTACGCTTTTCCCCTCCTCAAATTCCCAATTATCAATGACAAAATAACTAATCTCCCCGCTTGAGGGGTACAATAAATGCCGATTGTCTTCCAAAGAGTAAAAGCTTAATGATCTCCAGTAACGACTTTCGATCCGGTGTTTCAATTGTTCTAGATGGGTCTGTATGGCGGGTGATAGAATTCCTGCACGTTAAGCCAGGTAAAGGTTCTGCCTTTGTGCGAACAAAGCTGAAAAATGTCCAGAGTGGGAGTGTGGTAGAAAAAACCTTCCGAGCCGGGGAAAGTGTGCCCCAGGCTAATCTAGAAAAAAGCACGATGCAGTTTACCTATAAAGACGGCGATGAGTTTGTCTTTATGGATATGGAAACTTATGAAGAAGGCAAATTGAGCGCTAAACAAATTGGCGATCGCGTAAAATACCTCAAAGAAGGTATGGAAGCTGAAGTCATCCGCTGGGGTGAGCAGGTGCTGGGTGTGGAATTGCCTAAGTCTGTGGTTTTGGAAATTGTCCAAACAGATCCAGGTGTCAAAGGTGATACTGCCACAGGTGGATCAAAACCAGCAACTCTAGAAACTGGCGCAACTGTAATGGTTCCTTTGTTTATTGCTCAGGGAGAACGTATCAGAGTTGATACTCAGGAAGATAAGTATATCAGCAGGGAATAATTTTTATCTCACCTGTTTTATCTCACCTGAAAATTTCCCTCTTAAATCGGGATGCGAGCTTTCTGCCACGGAAAACATTTCACACGGATAGGTTGAGGTAAGAAAAACTGTGCCATTGGACTTTAATGAAATCCGCCAATTGCTGGTAACTATTGCACAAACAGATATTGCAGAAGTAACCCTTAAAAGTAACGATTTTGAATTAACGGTACGCAAGGGGGTTAACGTCAGCAATCAAGCCCAGGTTAGCGGTGCGGCTGGATCTGGATTGACAACGACACCAACGGCACCCCAAGTGGCATTTACTTCCTTACAGGAGATTGCCACAAGTCGCGTTGCAGAAAATGCCGGGACTGGGGTGCCCTCCTCACCACAAAACTCGACACTTGACCAGCGATTAGTAGAAGTTCCTTCCCCAATGGTGGGAACATTCTATCGCGCTCCGGCTCCAGGTGAATCGTCTTTTGTGGAAGTGGGCGATCGCGTCAAGAGCGGTCAAACTGTCTGCATTATCGAAGCAATGAAGTTAATGAATGAGATCGAAGCCGAAATATCCGGACAAGTGATGGAAATTTTGGTGCAGAACGGCGAATCCGTTGAATATGGTCAACCTTTGATGAAAATTAACCCTGATTAAGTATTAATCTATATATGAAATGAGTAATTGTTGATATTTTCTGTCCTTGCGGGTTAAACAGTAATGAAACAAGTGTTGCCTATACCCCCTGAAGTGGTGCAACAAGTAGCCGAATACTTCAGCCTGTTGAGTGAACCAATGCGCTTGCGGCTGTTGCACCTACTACGGGATGATGAAAAATGCGTGCAAGAGTTGGTAGAGGCAACACAAACTTCTCAGGCAAATGTGTCAAAACATCTGAAGGTAATGTGGCAAGCGGGAATCCTCAGCCGTCGCAGTGAAGGAACTTGCGCTTATTACCGCGTTGAAGACGAAATGATTTTTGATTTGTACAATCGGGTTTGCGATCGCCTTGCCACTAGGTTAGAACAGCAAGCTCGTAGTTTTCGGATTTTGAACAGCAAAATCTAAGTCAAGAGTCAAGAGTCATTAGTCCACAGTCAAAAGTCCATAGTTTGTAATCTATAGTCAAAAGTCCACAATCCAATACTTACTCTTGCCTGTTGCCTGTTGACTATTGACTATTGACTATTGACTGTTGACTGTTGACTATTGACTATTGACTAAAGCGAATAGTCTTTCTTAAAGCTTTCCCGAGTTAATGGCTGTTCTACTTCCAAACCTTCACCACCTAAAATTTCTAATTTTTTACCGTTCACATCAATGTATACTTTGGCGGTGGGATTCAAAGTGGTAGCTGTGTAGACAACTTGTCCTACGCGACCGATCATTGAAGCACTACCACCTCCACTAGTGAAATTATTGGATAAATTAACGTGGATCTCATCATTTTTCACCTTTAAACTTTCTAATTTTGTTCCTTTGGGAATGGTGGTATAATCTGTTGGTTGAGTTGGTCCTGCTAACAAACTTTGGAAAACCGCTTCTAAAACTTGGTCTTGCTTGTTACCAGATGCTTTAACTTGAACTTGAACTGGCTGGGGAACAAATTCAACGTTTCTACCGTTGTCTTTCAGCCAATAAATATTAGTTGCTTGTTTAACAGGCTGGGCTGGTATAGTATTCCCGGAATCTGGTAAGCTTATACCTCCACCAGGAGTTGGCACTCCAGAATGATTGGCATTCCAAGTAAACCAAGCTACACCACCACTGACGGCAATAACTGCGGCTGAAACAGCTGCAATTACACCTGAAGAAATACGTTTAGATCCTTGTTGGTCTTTCATGCTTAAAAGCTTCCTGAGAGCTAAGATAATATTGATGTGAGTAGAAGCCTGGGTAACGACGATACTTAGAAGTGGGGAGTTTCCAAAAGCGACTTAAGATGGGTTTATCATTATAAATGCTGCCATCTCTAATTCTCCTTGACTTATCTTCAATTTTAGAATTCGCCCTTGCAGTCTGCCACCTTCTAGGTTACGTAATTTTAATCGTTTGTTGATGTTATTTAGGATTAGATTAATAAGTTTTGGTGGAACTTCTACTTTATCTACTTGTCCAACTAAATTAACTAGCTGGATTTGTCTGCCATTAAATATACTCACTCGTGATTATGCTTTAATTAAAAGTGGTTTTCTTTTTCGGTTTTCCTGTAATTCTACTTTTTTTGAAGTAAAGATTTTTAACGCAAAGGGACGCTGAGGGAAGCGCGGAGGTACGCAGAGTATTTCTCTGCGTACCCCTTTTAATTTTGAACTTCTATTGCTGCGTCAATCCACTGTTTCAGGGTTGTCACGACTTCATCGATGGCGATTTCTTGAGTTTGACGAGTTCGGCGTTCGACTACTTCGACTTTGTTGTTGGCGATCGCTCTTCCGGTTACAATCCTGTAGGGGATGCCTATTAAGTCGGCATCTTTGAATTTAACGCCTGCACGCTCATCACGGTCATCGAGTAAGGTTTCTACTCCCGCTTGATTTAGTTCTTTGTAAAGTTTTTCGGCAATTTCGACTTGTTGAGCATCTTTTATGTTAGGGATTGTGACGATCGCGTGATAAGGTGCGATCGCTACTGGAAAAATTATCCCGTCTTTGTCATAAGACTGTTCTATGGCGGATTGAGCGAGTCGAGAGACACCAAAGCCATAACAACCCATATATAAAGGCTTTTCTTCACCTTGTTCGTTGGTATAATTTGCTCCCATGATTTGGGAGTATTTGGTTCCGAGTTGGAAAATATGTCCTACTTCGATTCCCCGCGCTGTTTGCAGAGTTTGTTCTGGGTTGTGTTGGGCGCGATCGCCTGGAATTGCTTTACGTACATCTACTATTAAGGAGGGTGCTTGAATTTGCTCTGACCAATTCGCCCCAACTACGTGGCAACCTGATTCATTTGCACCGGTGACAAAGTTCTTTAAATCAACTGCGGTTTTATCTAAAAGCCGGACAAACTTCGGTGAAACATCTTTCGTAGACTTAATATAATCATCAGCGAGGTCGGGGGCAATGTAACCTAAAGGAAGAGATTTTGCCGCCCATTTTTGCTGTGCTTCTGCATCTGGTACACTTAAACCGATAACCGTGTTGGCGTCGTACTGCGAAGCTAATTTAGTTAACTCATTCTGCAATTTGACTTGGTTAACTTCTTGATCGCCGCGAATGCTCACCAGTACTAAAACTGTCATCCCATTATCGTAAAGTGTCTGATAAAGGACGTTTTTGACAACTTGGGTAGGAGAACATTTCAGGAATTGGCAAACTGTCTCAATTGTCTCTGTGCCTGGAGTTTGGCGTTTCTCAAAGGTGGTAAACTGAGAAGGTTCAGCATCAACGGGTAAAGAAACAGCCTTTTCGACGTTAGCGGCATATTTACCATCTTCAGTATAGAGAACTTCGTCTTCACCAGCTTCTGCTAATACCATAAATTCTGTAGAACCAGATCCACCAATTGCCCCAGAATCAGCATCAACAGCTCTGAAAGCTAAACCACAGCGTTGCAGCATATTGCAGTATGCTGTGTACATATCTTGGTAAGTTTTTTTCAGGCTTTCTTCATCGACGTGAAAGGAGTAGCCATCCTTCATAATAAATTCGCGTCCGCGCATTAAACCGAAGCGGGGACGAATTTCATCGCGGAACTTATTTTGAATTTGGTAGAGATGCAGTGGCAATTGGCGGTATGAGCGAATCATATCACGAGCGATCGCTGTAATTATTTCCTCGTGAGTTGGACCTAGCGCCAATTGTTCGTCTTTGCGATCAATGAGGGAAAACATGATTCCCTCAGCTTTAGTATAAGTATCCCACCGACCAGATTCGCGCCATAACTCAGCCGGTTGCAATTGCGGTAACAAACATTCTTGTGCGTTTGTCGCGTTCATTTCTTCCCGCACAATCTGAGATACTTTTTGTAAAACTCGCCACATAAAGGGGAGATATGCGTAGACACCTCGACCGATGCGACGAATATAACCTGCACGGACTAGTAATTTGTGGCTGGGAATCTCCGCATCAGCTGGATCGTCCCGGAGTGTAACGAATAACATTTGTGACAGTCGCATCGTGTGTCCCTTTCCAGATTCGATAATTTTTATCTCAGTTAAAGTCTATTGAAGTATAAAGTACCCGACACCCTGAAGGGTGCGGCTATACGAGGGAAGCCCAACCGACCTGGGCTAGGAAAGTTAGAGTTTTCAGCCTGCGTCGGCAGGCTTTGTACGTATAGCCCCACCCTTCTAGGGTGAGGGTTTGAAATTAAATCCAGGAGAAAACCGCTTTGTCTGATGTAATTTATCAAGCACAACCACCTTTAGAATTTATACCACCGGCGCAGAACCCGTTATTTTTGAGATTTGTCCATCTGTTTTTACCCAGTTGGATGCGTTGGAAAACTGCGATCGCTAATGTGGAAGCAGATAAAGTAGAGATTTTGGTAGACCTCTATCGCCAATTTCAAGATGGCAAAATCCGCTTTATGTTGGCGTTTCGTCATCCGCAGACAGACGATCCATTTTGTTTGGGTTATTTGATGAGTCAACTCGTGCCAAAGGTAGCACGTTATCAGGGTACAATACTAGAGTCGCCGATTCATGCTCATTTTATCTACGATCGCGGTATTCCTTTATGGGCTGGTTCCCATGTCGGTTGGATCATTTCTAATTTGAGTGCGACGCCAATTCAACGGGGTAAAGCTGATTGGACGGGTTTGCGATCGGCACGGGAATTATTTGTCAATGGAAAATTCCCGATGGCGGCGGCGCCAGAAGGTGGTACTAATGGTTTAAGTGAGTTGATCAGTCCATTAGAACCGGGAATCGCACAATTAAGCTTTTGGTGCGCGGAAGATTTGCACAAAGCACAACGCTCGGAACAAGTTTTAATTGTACCAGTTGGAATCAAATATAGTTATGTTGAAGCGCCTTGGGAAGCGATCGCTCATATTCTAAGCGAATTAGAAGCAGCTAGCGGTTTACCAGTGGAACAAACTAATGCTACCTTCGAGTCGCTTTATCCCAGGTTGTTAAATGTGGCTGAACATTTAATGTCTTTGATGGAACAGTTTTACACGCGATTTTACCATCAAAAGTTGCCAGAAATCAACATTGCAGAAGGACACGATAGAAATGAAGCGTTAGCAAATCGACTACAAGCGATGTTAAATATAGTTCTACAAGTACCAGAGCAATATTTTGATTTGCAGTCGAAAGGAAATTTAACCGATCGCTGTCGTCGAGTAGAACAAGCGGGATGGAATTATATATTTAGAGAAGAATTTAAAGATGTCAAAACGCTGTCTGCTGTGGAAAAAGGTTTAGGCGATCGCATTGCCGAAGAAGCCAATTTGCGAATGTGGCACATGCGACTTGTAGAAAGCTTCGTTGCAGTTACAGGAAAATACATTCAAGAAAAACCGACAGCAGAAAGGTTTGCGGAAACAACTTTACTTTTATGGGATATGGTAACACGAATTAAAGGCAGTAATCCCTTTAAGCGTCCGCAATTAGGCAAGCAAAAAGCAAGAATTACTATAGGTGAACCAATATCAGTTTCTGAACGTTATTCAGTATATAAAGAAAATCGTCAATGTGCGAGACAATCAGTTGCTGAGTTGACAAAAGATTTGCAACAAGCGATGGAAAATTTGATTTAAGCGCTGAAGCGCTTAAAGTACTATCTAAGACAATTCCCCAAAGCGATCGCGATACCGTTGTAACAAAGCTTGCATTTCTGCTGCTTGTTGTTCAACTAACTCTCTTTGCTGTCTTTCCTGTTGTGCGCGAAAACTTTGCTGTTGTGCAACTTCTTCAGGAGTGGGGAATCTGTTTCCTTGTTCGTCAAACCAGTATAACCACTCACGCTGCCATCCTTCATGGATACCTTGACCTCTACCAATTCCCAATCCTATTTCTGGCATCCACACTGGTTCATCAGAACAAAGCAAATATACGCCATTTTCTAAGCGATAAACCTCAAAAGATTGATGTTTGTCACGCTGATAATATTCAGGATTATAAATCACATAATACAACACGCCCAGCCGAGCATAAGCGTTAATTTTCTCTTCGTATTCTTTCCCGTAGGTTTGAGAAACAAGTTCTAACACCAAAATGGGAGCAATATTATTTTCTTCTAACAAAACGTAACTTAAACGTCCTTTAGGATCATTTTTGCGACGCGGTACTCCTAAACTTAAGAAACCATCGGGAATTATTGGAGTTCGTCGAATTTGACCTGTGCGATCGTAGATTCCCATATCAACACCAAAAAACCAGTCCCATCGGTCTTGCCAGATTAAAGCTAAAATGGCTTTTAATAAATTGGGAATCAGGTTTTGTAGTTCATTATCCACGGGGGTATCGTCGGAGCAAGGTAACTCTTCTGAGGAGGGTAAATACTCAGGCGTATTGTAGTTTAGCATGATGAGTCGTTTATTTTAAATTGATTATATTGCCATCGAAATCATTTTTTTAACGCAAAGGTGAATCAGTCGGCGGAGTCGGTTTCCGTCCCGTCGAACTGATGAACCCGTTCGCGCAGCGTCTCGAAGAGAAGGGAACGCAAAGGTTTCGCTAAGTTTCGCAGAGTTATTTTTATATAATAGCGAGTGAAGTTAAATACATCATCCCGGAAAAACTTTAGATAAATTAAGGGTTAAATCAGGGAAGGAAGGCAAAATAATTGTTTCATTGGGCAGAGAAATAAATTTGCGACGATAACCGAATTTATCTGATAAATTTTGATAAGGTTCGCTGTAAGATTCCAGGTAATTATCTACTAAATTGAATATCCAATAATCAGAAATACCCGCTTCAGCGTAAAGTGATAATTTTACTTCTTGGTCGTATTTTAAAGAAGAATCAGCAACCTCAATTAAAAGTAATATATCAGCCGAAGTGGGATGAGCATCTAGATAATCATCAGCACGATTGCGGACAATGATGCGATCTGGTTCAGGTTGGCTATAATCTGGTATAATAATCGGCTGTTGTCCTCGCAGCGTTGCACGTTCTCCTACCAACTTGTATAATTCTCGCTCTAAACGTGTCTCACAAACTGCGTGCGGCTTACCTTTAGCTACCATTGAGATTATTTCTCCTCTAATTAGCTCAAATCGCTCATCTTCTTTGAAAAATCCGAGTTCTGCAAGACGGTAATATTCATTTATGGTAAAGCGTTTGGTGGTGATAGTCATAACAGTTACGGCTGTGTAGGGCTACTTTTATTTTAATGCTTGCAAGTTGAGAAGAATGCGTTCTCAAAATACTTTGTCTGGCTATAAATACTTAAGCTACTCGTAACCAATAGAACAGTGATATCATGTCCTGTAAATTACTTGCAATTGTAAAGACGTTCCGCCGGAACGTCTCTACGACGGTAGATGGTTTTTATTACTGTTAATTAAACAGACATGATATGACAAGTTTCGTTGTGATATATTCATTACAAAAATGTAGAGACGTAGCACTGCTACGTCTCTAAAGATTCTAAATAAAGCATATTTAATTTATACCAAATAGGCATCTGGTAAAAAAGACATAAAGACGTAGCATTGCTACGTCTCTACAAGGGTTTCGGACAACGCATAATTAATTTCTGGAGATGTCTAATGTCTATTTGATGAAAAGCTTTCTAATTAGATAGGACTTATGCACTCAGTCACGAGAAAACAAGACTTTGAGATTGCTTCCTTGCGTCGCAATGACGGAAATAAGTAGTCAGTGCGTAAGTCCTGTCAGAGTTAGCACTCATCGTTTTTGCAGGTAAAGTGATTTTCCAACAAAGAAGCGATCGCTTCCGGGCGCACTTTGTTGTATTGCTTCTTCCCAACCTGTAAAATACAGTTGGGTGCGCTGCTACAAGTTTTTTGGCAGTTGGTACGCTCAATTGTAACTCGATCTAATAGACCGCGATCGCATAAAGTCTGTTCTAATTCTGACAACAAACCTTTACCACCACGCTTCAAACAACCGGACTTTTGACATATCATAATCCGTGCTTTTTGAGAAGGTGCATTTTGCTTTGGGCAAACACCACTTCGAGACACACCATCAGCCTTAAGTTTCAGTTCCCCTGTCAGCTTATTTAACCTACTAACACCAACAACGCGAATTTTATCACCTGGCACGAAAGATATCTTAATAGAGGTACGCAATTCTTTAGGGATTTTAATTTCTACTTCTTCAGAGGAAACTACTAAACGCAAATATTTCGGCTTTTTTGGTTTATCACCAATAAAACTTAGTAATTCTCCTTCCAGATTGAATTCTGATATTGTCAGATATTTTTCGCTCATTGTTGGTTGTTGGTTGATAGTTGATAGTTGATGGTTGTTGGTTAACGGTTAACAGTCAACAGTTATCAACTAACCACTAATATTGTACAGACGCGATTCATCGCGTCTCTCTTTTTAAGCCAGCCGTTTGGCTTCAAAAGTTTGTGGTAACTTTAATGGTTCTGGCAAGTTGGAAAATTCTAATTCCCAACCGTTAGCTAAAGTAAAAACCATTCCATCGTCACCGGCTGTTTGCTTGACTACTTCTTCTTCTAGGTCTTTTTTGGCAACGTAGGCAATTAAATTTCCCGCATCATTCATCCGCAGCATTACTTTCATTTAGTTTCCTCAACAGCTTCTAATTCTTTTTTCTGACAGCCTACGATGAATCCTGTTTCCAAAAAATGCACCGCATAAATATACGAACTTTGTAAAAAAGTGCCAATACTAGCAATGTAGCCAATATCGCCCTTTTTCGCTAAAACTGCTCCGATTTCTTGACCGGGAAATGTACCATCATTTTTGATTAACTTGCGAAGTCGGACTTTTTGACCGATTTCAAAAATTGGTGGCAAATCCAGTTCTAATTCATCGCGCTGCATGAGAATACCTCTGTTCTTCCACCAAATTTAAAAGTTCTTGTGTAGTCAAGCTACGTTTTTTCTGCACTGACAGTCGTCGCACTGCATCCAAGACAGATTTTGTTTCTTCTGAGTTCAGACTAATACCGTACTGCTCAAGTAAGTTAGATATCAAATGACGACCAGAATGTTTACCTAAAACCAAACGTCGCTCCCAGCCAACTTCTTCCGGGGCAAATGGTTCGTAGGTCATGGGATTTTGTAGGACACCATGAGCATGAATACCAGATTCGTGAGCAAAGGTGTTGTCACCAACGATCGCTTTCCAAGGAGGTACACTAGAACCTGATGCTGAAGCCACAAGTCGGGAAAGTTCCAACAACCGAGGGGTTTCAATGCCCAAATCAACATTGTGGATGCGCTTCATTGCCATAACAACTTCTTCTAAAGCTGCATTTCCGGCTCTTTCACCCAACCCGTTGACTGTGGTATTTACTGATAACGCACCAGCTTTGATACCTGATAAGGCGTTAGCAGTCGCTAAACCAAAATCATTATGAGTGTGGATTTCCACGGGAATCATCAAAGCATTTACCAATCGCTTTACTTTAGTGAAAGTTCCGAATGGTTCGAGAACCCCGACGGTATCGCAGAAGCGAAACCTAGAAGCACCCCATTCTTGAGCATAAAGTGCGACATCTAAAAGAAAGTTGTCATCAGCTCTAGATGAATCTTCACCTCCCACTGCAACCCAAAGACCTTTATCAACCGCAAAGCTGATAGAATCTCTCAATTGTTGCAAAGTTACACGCCATTGACCGTGAAATTTGGCGGCAATTTGAATTCCGGAGACAGGAATAGAAATATGCACTCGTTGTAAACCACAAGCCATAGAAGCTTGAATATCTGAGATAACAGCGCGGTTCCAGCCTAATAGCTTGGCTTGCAAACCCATATTATTAATTATAGATATAGCACGTATTTCTTCCTCGCCCATCGCCGGAATTCCGACTTCTAATTCTTGAACACCCATTGCATCCAAAAATTTGGCGATCGCTACTTTCTCTTCTAAACTAAAAGCAACACCTGCCGCTTGCTCACCATCACGCAGCGTCGTGTCATTAATGATCACTTGATTCATACCTAATATCCTAGATGGGAAGTTTTCCTAATACCCTTTCACCGATTGCAGTGCTACTTTTCTTGATCCTGGTAATGACAGTTGATGCTCGACGGTAAATGCTGAAAAATATCACATTTCATATTTTTTCATTATTAACTAATTACTCACAGCACATCTGTATGAGATAGAACTAAATAAAGGTATAAATTATAATTTCTTCTTTTCCGTAGGGTACTTTATTGGTTCTAGTAGCAGGTAGCTAATACAGCTACTAGCAATTGCGGACAAATTCAATGAGTGCTTTCAGCTAAGAAAGTGAAAATCATGGCAGAATCCTCATGTAGTTCCAAAAAATTGGCATTTAGGGTAGACAATTCATCATCCTATAAGTTAAAGAGCAAAACTTCGCTAAATTTGGTTTTCCAGCCAATCAAAAATTTTTTCTAGCTGCTCTAAGTCTACTAAACCATACTGCCAAAGAACCATTGGCAAGGGACCTCTTTCTAATTCCCGATGCCGCAGTGCCACAGCGATATCGGCAGTTGTCAGCGAAAGTTCTTGATGCAAAAAATTGATAAATTTTGTATCACTCCGAGCTACCATCATCGAAAATTCAACTCCTTCACCGAATAAAGAATTAAAAATTTGAAATTAAAAGTCAAGTTTGATAATTTCACCTTTTTAATCACTGTCACATGAGGAAAAATGTTCATTTTTAACAGATTGGATAACAGCGAAATGTATGCTGATTTTCTGCTAAAATTGTCCGGATACTCAGTAATTATCGCTGTAATTCCAGCAACGCTCTAACCAGTGAACTAACTCGTGACGTGAAGCAACAAATTGCATGACGATACTACGGACAAGAATCGCTGTTATACAACTATTTACTTCTACCCGCAAAGAACCATCAGCAGGACAAGAACAAGGAATCATTAATTCTTGTAAACGGTGATGAATTCGCCAGCGATCGCACAAAGGAATTTGCAAAACTTCATCGCCTAAAGCATCGGAATTACTACAAGGTGGCATAATTAGGGATTGGGGACTAGGAGGACTAAGGGGGACAGGGGGGAGAATAAATATTGGCTATTTACTCTTGATTTATAGAGACGCGATATATCGCGTCTCTACAGCTGTTGTCTGATGATTATTCTTGAGAATTTGCAGTTGTTGTTCGAGTTGCTCAACGCGAGAGAGCAAAGCCTGCATTGCCGACGCTTCGAGATCCGGTAACTTTCCATGTTCTAAAGGGCTTTCTTCTTTTTTGCGGCAAATAGTGCGTCCGGGAATTCCCACGACGGTACAATCTGAGGAGACATCGCGCAAAACAACTGAACCGGCACCGACACGAACGCGATCGCCAATTTGAATATTGCCTAAAATTTTCGCACCGGCACCCACCACAACGTTTTTGCCTAAAGTGGGATGACGCTTACCTTCTTCTTTTCCAGTACCGCCAAGAGTCACATCTTGGTAAATCAGCGTATAATCTCCCACAATGGCAGTTTCACCAATGACAACGCCCATACCGTGGTCGATAAATACACCTTTGCCAATCTTTGCACCTGGGTGAATTTCAATTCCTGTGAAAAATCGCCCAAAATGTGAAATCAAACGCGGAATAAAACTTACTCCTCGGCAGTGCAACCAGTGAGCAAGACGATGCAAACAAAGTGCATGTAATCCTGGGTAGCAAAACAGCACTTCTAGCCAATTACGTGCCGCAGGATCGCGCTCAAAGATAATGCGAAAATCACTCGAAATCAACTCAAAAAAAGCTCTATAAAATAGATTTTTTTGCAAGTTGGTATTGGTATAATCCGGTGTGGGTGAATTTTTAATACTGTCGTCGAGGCGTTGCATCGGAATAGCCTGAGTAAAAGAGCCGTGTGCTGTTTTTATGCTTATAGCAGGCGAGTCTAAATAGGGCAGTGCATCCGATGCATATTTGATTTTATTGAATTGATTAAGCTTGTACTCATAACCCCAAATCACGATTTAAGGGAAATTTCAAATTTCCTTGGGGGTAGGGGTGCTAGTATTTTTAGGATAGGGTACTAGTATTTCGGGGTAGGGGAGTAAGTATTTCTGCACTCAACCTTCAGCTTCTTTAATGTAAGGCTGAGTAAGCATTTCTGCAAAATATTTTCTTAAAACTTAACTTGTACTCATCTTCACTTAAAGATGAAGTACTCGACTTGAAAATAAAACTTCTGTATATCGAGTTACTAAATATATCCTATTATTCAAGTCAGAAAAAAACGAATTTCTTTATTTTCTTTTAGGCTTCTGTTGTCTGTATGCACAAATACCATTTAAAATCTCATCTACGCGTCTGCTGAAGGGAGGATGGGGAGAGGGGGAGACAAGGAGAAAGAAGAATTATTTGGCGTTGCTGAATCGCAGTATGAATCCGGATGTAGAGACGTAGCACAGAATAGTCTAATCAAGGGTTTTGACCAGAGCGCAGAATCATTTTCATACATCTAATCAGCAACGCCTAAAATCTCATCTACGCGTCTGCTGAAAGTTATTCAGAACCCTTGAGAGACGTAGCACTGCTACGTCTCTACATTTTTTATGGAGATGTCTCTTGTCTTCTAAGCGATCGCGATCGCAATTTTCCCGGCAGTTCGACCAGTTTCGCTGTATGTATGCGCTGCTGCTAACTCTTTTAAGGGAAATGTGCGATCAATTACTGTTCGCATTTTCCCAGCCTCAATTAAATCCTTAAGATAAGTCAAGTCTTCAGTGTTGCAATTAAAAAGAATAAATTTGGCTTTTTTACCAGGAATCAGCGCAGTCAAAGCACCTTGTACAAAAACGTCAGGTGTAGGTAATGTAGTTATGTAAATACCGTTAGGTTTAAGAACTTCTTTGCAGCTAGAAAACGATTCTTTTGCCACCGCATCAAAGATAATGTCATACTGTGCAGCATCTTGAATGAAATTTTGTTGTTTGTAATCAATCAAGTGATCAGCTCCTAAAGACTTTACCAAATCAAAGTTTTTGCTACTACAAACAGCCGTCACTTCAGCCCCAAAAATCTTCGCAAGTTGCACCGCAAAAATGCCCACACCACCCGAAGCACCATTTATCAAGACGCTTTGTAACGGCTGAATGTTTCCCAAATCTCGCAAAGCTTGCAATGAAGTACCCGCAGCTACAGGTAAAGAAGCTCCCTCTTCAAACGTCATATTCGCCGGTTTCATTGCCGCAACTCTTTCAGGAACAGCAGCGTATTCTGCATAAGCTCCCCCAAAAGCAACACTTAAACAAGCATAAATCAAGTCTCCGGGTTTGAAGAGCGTTACATCAGAGCCAACCTCTACCACTTCACCGGACAAATCAAACCCCAAAATTTTCGGGAATGCATAACCTGTCATTAATTGCAACGCTCCTTGGCGGATTTTCCAATCAACCGGATTAACGCTAGAAGCGTGAACCTTAACCAGCAACTGATCTGACTTTATTTTCGGTGTTGGTAAATCCTCATACTGCAACACATCAGCCGAACCGTAACCACGAATAGCGATCGCTTTCATAATTTCCCTCTACAAATAAAAATTTTCAACTAAAACCGGCAAGAGTCCCACACCATAATATGCAGATTTGGTGTCGGGAGGAATGCCCGGTTGGATTTGTCGCGTCCTCCGACTAATTTCCCGCGTAGCGGAAAAAGGGAGGGGATAGCGACAAATGCTCACGATAATCTACGCTCCATAGACGCATAATCTCGAACTCCGTCTTATTAACTTGACACTACCCGGATTAAACTGACCAATACCTGACCAGTTATGGTCATAAATTGACAATAATAAAATAAATACCAACAAGATGAGTGACTTTGTTCTGGCTTCTGGAATTGCTATTTTTACACTTGTAGGTCTATAGGGTGGCTGCCGAGCTACCTGGAAATTGGTAAACAAGGAGGAAAATTGATGGGCGCTGATTTAATTAAAGCAAAACGTGAAGAAGTCTTACGCTTAATTACTAAACAAAATAAACTTTTGAGTCATTTACTGCAAATTCCCAACATATTTCAAGAAAGTGATGAGGATGAGCAACAAAGAACTGACAGCCAAACAGTCGAGCTTTGGCAAGGAATTCTCACCAATGAAGCACAAAAAGTAAATCGATTGGAAATGGTTGTGGTAGTGGTAGGTAGCATGAAAGCTGGTAAGTCAACCACTATCAATGCCATTGTCGGTTTAGAGTTATTGCCAAGTAGTAACAGAGCGATGACTTCCTCGCCAACATTAATTCGGCATTGCGTAGGTCAAAGACAACCCGTCCTATCCTTCCCAAAAAATAAGCAGATGGAGAAGATGGTTGAAGAAATCAAACAAAAGCTGATTGATTTAAAAAATAAAAACAATTTAAACTTAGTAGAACTGTCTAAATATCAAGATGGTGATGTACTAATTCAAAGCATAATCGACGGAAAATTTCGTAAATTTCAGGAACGATATGAAGGGCAAGATAATATCTTAAATTGCTTGAAGCTTTTCAATGAATTAATACGATTATCTCTAGACAAAAATGTTATGGCTCAAGCTTTGATCAATGGATATGAGAATATTAATGACTTACCAACTATCGAAGTAGAGTTTTTGCACTTGCCCGAGAAAAATGAAATAACCAAAGGGAGCTTGACTTTACTAGATACACCTGGTTCTAACGAATTTGTGATAGGTAAAGAGTTACGTAAGGCGTTAAGGGCTCAAATAGCAAAAGCATCAGCACTTTTAGCAATTATACACTACGGTCAAATGGGATCTGACGGGGAAGGTCAAATGCGTGAAGAATTAGAAAATCAGATTCACCAGATAAAAGATACCTTCTTTATCTTTGCCAATAGATTTGATGAGAGAGACCGTAACACTATGAAAGCTGAAGAAGTAAAGTCTTATGCTGCGAAAAGTTTTATGAAAGGGCAAGTTAAACAGGAATGTGTATATCCAGTATCTGCTACCTATGCGTTCCTCTCTAATCGTGCTAAGTACGAGATTAAGGAAAAGGGAAAATTGCCAGATTATAGAGATGAAGAAAATAAGTGGGTAGAAGATTTTGGTAAAGCTGTTTTTGGAGTTTTTTGGGAAGACAAGATTCAGAAAAAAGACGAAGTTGAAGCTGGTGCAAAGGGGTTATGGGATCTTAGTGGTTTTAAACAGCCTATCGATGAAGTAGTTGTTAAAGCGGAAAGTACAGCAGCATTGGCAAGTATGAAGTCTGCGACTGACAAAATGATTGAGTCTGTTAATTCCTTGCAGAACTTTCTAGAATCACGTCGTTGGGGTTTGAGTCAAAGTATCGACAAAATTCGTCAAGCTATAGATGACTTGAAACAAGATATACAGAAAGTTGGACAAGCTGAAACTACAGCAAACAAAGCGTTACAAGAGTTGATGGATGAATTTTTAAGTACTGCTCAAACAATATATAAGGACGTTGAGCAAGACTTGAGACCAACCTTAGAAGATTATTTTCAGAAGAGGAAAAAGAAAGAAGAAAAAGAATCCCAGAGACAAGAGCAAGATTTTGAAGAAGCCTTACAAAAGCTAGAAAATAGGGGGATAAGGGAAATTTTCAAAGAAATAGAAGAGGAAAGGGGAAAAAGACCAGAAAGTAAAGGGATAAGTGAAATTTTGCAAGAGATAAAACGGGATAAGGTGCTTCCAAAACACAAAAAAGATTTTGATTTTGATCCTAAAAATCCAAAAATTGAGTTTCGTTCGGAAGAAGACGCAAAGTCTTTCTTGAAGACTGTAAATCGAAGTGTGATCTCTATTATAGATGACTCAGTAAAAAAACTAAGATTACGTCTTAGAGAATTATCAAAAGAACTTGAACAAAAAATTCCTCAAACACTTAAAAACAAAGTAGAAGGTATACTACAAACTGCACAAGAACGTTTGAGAAATGAGGGTTTTTCGCTGGGATTTGATCTGCCTGAACCAGAGATAGAACAAAATGATATTGATTTAGTTGAACTTTTTGTATTAGGTATGGAAAAATCTACTAAAAGTCTACCTTCACCAGAGCTTAGAGAAATGAAAGCTTGGTGGGCTGGCATAGCTCGATTTTTTGGTAAATTCTTTGATCATGAGTGGGGATACGAAGCTTATATTGAGCACAAAAAGACAGATGTCTATATTGTTGATATGACAAAAATCAGAAAAAGCGTAATTGATAATTTGCATATTAGAATTGATGAGCTTAGAGACGAAAATCAGGATTTTTTTGATGAAACTATAAAGCCTATTTCAGAAAAATATTTTGGTGCTTTAAAAGATTATCTCGAAATAATTAGAGGAGACTTAAGTGGTAGTATTGAAATCCAAAAATTAGATCGGCAAGATAAAAAAAATCTATTGCAACTAATTTATGATTTGAGAGAAGAGACAGAGTTACAGACACAAGATTTGAACTTATTAAAAGGTGGTTTAAAAAGTAAATAAGTAAGTAGTGTGTGTTACGGCTATGAAAGTATTCGAGAGTTTAAGACAGCCATAACTAGCCGTAACGCACCCGACAATTTAAAGTTTACTTTTCAAACATCCTCTAAGCATAATTTGAGATGATCTGAAAGAAGTTATCCAGTTGGTGGGAGAAATTCAAGTGACACTAGATGAACTGCGAAAACTACACCCTCAGTTAACAGAAAAAGCAATAGTCGATTATGTCAACGGTCTTGAGGTTCTTGATGACCATTTGCGATTCCGTGACCAAACTAACAATAAGTTTTCAACAAGAATCTTAGATTCCATCACTGGTGGGACAGCACAACGTCAACAAATCATTGATGGTAATATCACTAATAGTCTGAAAACAGTTTCTAATTGGCTACAGGATATTCAACTCTATCAAGCTAAAAGTGATATTGCTGTTGCTCGCTTGGCAGGTAAATTGAAAGAAACCCGTACAGGTGTAATGCGCTTGCAAGAGCGACACAACGAGCTAGCAGAAAATGTGCAAGCGATTAAACAACGCCTTGATCAATTTGAAATTGAAGTTGATAAGCGTTGGACTAGATTAGAGTCTGAAGTTCAATACCTCTCAGCTGAAGGTCATTTGAATAGGGTATTTACCAAATGGCAACCGAGACTATTCAATAAATATCCACCGCTAGCAGGGCTTTATTTAATGATAGATGAACTTTACTGGGGTACGTTTGGGATCTACTGCCGAAAAGAATTTGGAACAAGTGAAGTGCGTCAACTGATGGAAGAATTAGGTCATAAAGCTTTAATTCTGATGGAAGCATATTCAAAAGATGATGTTTATCAGTTAACACTTCCAGAAAAATGGTTATCTCCCATTCGGGATTTACCTGAAGAATCGCGTGAAGTACTGAGCTATTTGAGCAATTGGGCAGATCCACAAACTGCTCCTGTCACTTGGGCGATTAGCAATGCTGCCTTACTTAAATCTAAAATTCCTGATGATTTTCCTCGCGTTTTTTCAGGAGAATATGCAATTAATCATTTGATATATGAAAACAAAAAACGAATACAGATCGAAAATGACTAGTAAACCTTATCGAGTAGGCTTAGTTTTATCTGGCGGTGGTGCTAGAGGTGCATATCATGTAGGCGTGATTAAATATCTAGCTGAGATGAACATTTCAATTGATGCTGTTGCTGGCGCTAGTATCGGTGCTTTGAATGGTGCAGTTATAGCAGCAGAACCAAATCTCAATATAGCGTTAAAACGTTTAGAAGAAATTTGGGACTCACTTGCTGCTAATAGTCCGATCAAGATTAATAGTACAGAAACAATTAAGTACATTGGCAAGATATTGCTTGGTCAAGTTGCTCCACTAATAGCTGGAACAAGTGATGCATTATCAGCTGTAGCCAATCTTCAGACTCTATTTTCAGAAAACGTAGGTTTGGGGGACGAAAGTCCTATCCATAAGTTGTTAGATGAATATTTAGACTTAGAAAAACTTCAGGAAGGTTTACCTTTATACGTTTCCGTATATCGAAGTCAAGGTAGCTTGAATGACTTATTTTCTGCCATTTTAGCTTCAGTAAACTTAATTAATACTCAACATTCTGAATTTTTACATATTCAATCCCTGGAGCGAACTCAACAATGCGTAGCCATTCTTGCTTCAGCTGCTATTCCCCTGCTATTAAAGGCTAAACAGATTGAGGTTAATGAAACTAACTATTTCTATTCGGATGGTGGTCAAGGAGGTGTAAGAAATGTCCAAGGCAATACTCCCATTACTCCATTGCTTGAATTAGAAAATTGTACCCATGTTTTTATCAATCATCTAAGTGATGGCAGTTTATGGGATCGTAATGCTTTTCCAAACATCACTCCTATAGAAATTCGTCCAGGAAGAGTTATAAAACGTCAAGGTCTAGCAAAAGACTTAATAGGCTTTGATGCCAATAATATTCAATCTTGGATTGAACAAGGTTATGAAGATACTCAACGTTGTTATGAAAACGCTGCTCGTCCTCTCCACATTCGTGAAATAGCAAATCAAGCTAAAAAGCAACGAGATGAGGCAATAGATAAATTAGACAATGATAATTTCCATATTGACTAAATTTAACAGGCGTTGCGACGGTTGTGTTGCAAAAATTTCTTGAGACAAACCCGCCCCTTTGGAAAGCTTTGACTATCACAGGAAATCGAAAAGTTTTTCGATTTCCTGTTTGTACGTTTAGCCTTGTCAAATCTCATGCCCTAACCAACTCTCTCGTTGCATACCGTGAAAAATAGTGTGAACTAGGGATTTTGCACTTTCTACACTGTACCCGTTCGCGCTTGCGTCTTTGAAGAAGAAGGTGTCAGTGTAGGTAGTAGACATCTCCATAAATGAATTATGCGTTGCCCGAAATCCTTGTAGAGACGTAGCACTGCTACGTCTCTACATTCATTTTCAGAGATGTCTAGTTGACCGTAGGTTATGCTTAGCATAACTTTTACAACATTTGTGGAACACTACAGATTTTATCTGGTAAGGTATCATCTGCAAAGCGATTATTACAAATACCGCAGCGCGATCGCCCTTGATTTGCATTCATTTCGCATCGCTGCATTTCCCCACACAAGCGGTTTTGCACCATTAAAACCCACTTTTACGTGCAACTTAATCTCATTAGACATCTCCAAAATATTAAAAAAAAATAAACGGCATTTTTCCCTTGAAAAAAATGATATGTTGTATACAGAATTGATTTCGCAATTTTCTGGGGTAGCCTACATAAGCCTACTCCAGATTTTCGCCCCTTAAATCCTCCACAAATGGTATTTGTTGATGCATTTAAGGGTAGCTTGAGTACAACCTAAGAGAGATAAAAAAAAGCTAAAATTCTGCTTTAATTCTTATGAGGATTGGGTTAGAGTTGAGTACATAAAACCCCTGCACCCTCCTCCCTAAATACTAGTACCCTTATCAGAAAATACTAGTACCTAACCCCGAAAAAATATTTTTAAATTCTTGAAACTCAGATGGAAAGTGGGTTTCATATTTTGAGTACAAGCTTAATTAATTCAATAAATTCTATCCAGAGCGATCGCTTCAACTGCTTTGTGAACGACTGATATAAAACTTATATCGCCAATCACTAAGCGCTCCGACAACGACAACAGCTTCTTTTCCTCCCAGATAGAAGAGCGATTAGTGAGTGGAGGGATGAGATAGCACCACATCCTGTAAATAGAAGTCGCGGCTGTACACACCACCATTCAAACGTTGACACACACCAGTCGCAAACCAGGGTTTTACAACCTGCGTCATCAGACAAAGTGAGTAGAAGACGCGACTTCAATTCTACAGGTAGTACTTCCATTTCCCACAGTGGCAGCCACAGTCCACCGATTTTTGCGAGATTCAATGACACTACCGTCTACAGAAATTATCAACACCACCGTCACAGAACCAACCAAAGCAAAATCCGGTGGTTGCGGACGTAAGAGCGATACTAGCCACGTCGTCGAAATGGACGAAAAGACCAAAGAGCGCATCGCCAAACATCCTTGTTATAGTGAAGATGCACATCATCACTACGCTAGGCTGCACGTTGCAGTTGCGCCGGCTTGTAACATTCAATGCAACTATTGCAACCGGAAATATGACTGTGCGAACGAAAGTCGTCCTGGAGTAGTTAGCGAATTGCTAACCCCCGAAGAAGCAGCGCACAAAGCATTGGTAATTGCAGGCAAGATTCCTCAAATGACAGTTGTGGGAATCGCCGGTCCTGGAGATCCATTAGCGAATCCAGAAAAGACCTTCCGCACATTTGAGTTGATTGCCGAACAAGCACCAGATATTAAGCTTTGTCTGTCAACCAACGGATTGATGCTTCCGGAATACGTCGATCGCATTAAACAACTTAATATAGATCACGTCACCATCACCATCAACATGGTAGACCCAGAAATCGGGGTCAAGATTTATCCTTGGGTTCACTACAACCGCAAGCGTTACAGAGGTATTGAAGGAGTCAAGATTCTGCACGAAAAGCAGATGGAAGGACTCCAAGCTTTGAAAGAAGCTGATATCTTATGCAAAGTCAACTCGGTGATGATTCCGGGAATTAACGACGAGCATTTGGTAGAAGTAAATAGAGTCATTCGCTCCAAAGGTGCATTCTTGCACAACATTATGCCGTTGATTTCTGCACCAGAACACGGTACACACTTCGGCTTAACCGGACAACGTGGTCCTACCCAAAAAGAACTCAAAGCAGTTCAAGATGATTGCTCCGGCAACATGAAAATGATGCGCCATTGTCGCCAATGTCGTGCAGATGCGGTAGGATTATTAGGAGAAGACCGTAGCCAAGAATTCACCAAAGACAAATTCTTGGAAATAACACCAGAATACGACTTGGCTAAACGTCAAGAAGTCCACGAAGGAATTGAGAAATTCCAACAAGAAATCAAAGCAGCGAAAGAAAAAGCCAAAGCAGAGACAAGGGTTATCGCGTCTGTACAAAACGCGTCTCTACAAAATAGTCCGAAAATCTTAGTTGCAGTTGCAACCAAAGGTAGCGGATTGGTAAATCAACACTTCGGTCATGCGAAAGAATTCCAAATTTACGAAGTGGATGGTAACGAAGCTCGCTTTGTGAGTCATCGCAAAATCGATCACTTCTGCCAAGGTGGATATGGAGAAGACGCCACTTTAGATAAAATTATAGAAGCGATCGCAGATTGCAAAGCCGTTTTAGTCTCCAAAATTGGCGAATGTCCGAAAACAAAATTACAAGAAGTTGGAATACAGACTGTTGAAAGCTACGACATCATCGAAAAAGTCGCATTAGAATTTTACCAGCAATGGAATAAAGAATAGTTAGTAGTTAGTAGTTAGTAGTTAAGTAGATGGACATAAATAAACCCTTCTTAAGGTAGTAACGGCTTCAGCCGTTAAAATCCTCACCGACGAGCGGTAAACCGCTCACTACTAACTACTAACTACTAACAACGCTCCTACCACCATTCCCCTAATTTATAAGGAGAATAATCATGGCTTACAAAATTACCAGCCAATGTATTTCCTGCAATCTTTGTGAGACTGTATGTCCAGTTGGCGCCATTAAAGTAATTGACGGAAACCACTGGATTGACCCCGAACTTTGCACAAACTGCGTTGATAGTGTTTATAGCGTGCCTCAATGTAAAGCAGGTTGTCCCACTTGCAACGGCTGCGTTAAACAGCCAAACGATTACTGGGAATCATGGTTTGACACTTACAACAATATAGTTAAAAATCTCAAAAAAGAACCAGATTATTGGGAAACTTGGTTTAACTCTTATTCCCAAAAATACTCCGAGCAATTGCAAAAAATCAACAGCAAATAAGAAGAAACCCCGACGATTAAAATCGCGGCTACACAAACGCTCGTCTGCCTTCGCGGACTAATCTAAAAATAGGGTTTCATATCATGACAGGTTTATTACACATACTGTAAAGACGTTCCGCCGGAACGTCTCTACGACGGTTACGATCTTCGCGGACTAATCTAAAAATAGGGTTTCATATCATGACAGGTTTATTACACATACTGTAAAGACGTTCCGGCGGAACGTCTCTACGACGGTTACGATGTTTTTATTACTGTTATAGGACTTACGCAAAAACTCTCTTAAACTCTTGTTCCTTCTCCTTACGGAGACGCTTCGCGTAGCCGCGTGCCTCTCGAAGAGAAGGCTTCCTTGGCTTCTTCTCTGCGAGACGCGAAGCGCGAAGGCGGTTCGTTTCTCTTCAAATAAGATTGCTACACCTGTAAAAACTTTCAATATAAAGACAAATTTGCGCTATTCTTAAATTAAGTAAAAAGCAATGCAAAAGAACTGCATTTATCTGGATAACAACGCCACAACCAAAGTAGATCCAGAAGTAGTAGAGGCAATGATGCCTTACATGACAGATTTTTATGGTAATCCTTCGAGTATGCACACCTTTGGTGGGCAAGTTGGTAAAGCCGTAAAGCAAGCGCGTCAACAAGTTGCAGCCTTGCTGGGATGTGATGACTCGGAAATTATCTTCACCAGTTGCGGTACAGAAGGTGATAACGCTGCGATTCGTGCTGCATTGTTAGCGCAACCCGAAAAGCGTCACATCATTACCACCCAAGTTGAACATCCAGCAGTTCTGAATGTCTGCAAACAACTGGAAACTCAAGGTTACACCGTTACCTATTTGTCGGTGAATGGTCAGGGACAATTGGATCTAGATGAACTAGAAGCCTCCCTGACTGGTAACACCGCTTTGGTGACGATTATGTACGCCAATAACGAAACCGGTGTAATTTTCCCAATTGAGCAAATTGGGTTGCGCGTCAAAGAATATGGTGCTATATTTCATGTAGATGCGGTGCAAGCGGTTGGTAAGATCCCGCTAAATATGAAGACCAGCACTGTAGATATGCTTACGATGTCCGGTCATAAAATCCACGGACCAAAAGGAATTGGTGTTCTATATGTGAAACGCGGTGTCAGATTCCGTCCCTTCCTAATTGGTGGACAACAAGAACGCGGACGCCGTTCAGGAACAGAAAACGTTCCCGGAATTATTGCCTTGGGCAAAGCTGCGGAACTGGAAATGCTACACTTAGAAGAAGCGACGAAGCGAGAAAGAAAATTGCGCGATCGCCTCGAACAAGCTATACTCACCAAAATCCCCGATTGCGAAGTTAACGGCGATACAACGCAGAGATTACCCAACACAACCAACATCGGCTTCAAGTATATCGAAGGTGAAGCAATTCTCCTTTACTTAAACCAACACGGCATTTGTGCATCTTCGGGTTCCGCTTGTAGCTCTGGTTCTCTCGAACCGTCTCACGTTCTGCGAGCAATGGGCTTACCCTACACCATTTTACACGGCTCAATCCGCTTCAGCCTCTGTCGCTACACAACAGAAGCTGAAATTGACCAAGTTATCGCGGTAATGCCCGATATTATCCAACGTCTGCGCGACATGTCACCCTTCAAAAACGATCAAGCAGGTTGGTTACAAGCACAAGAGCAAACACTCGCTCATCGCTAGGGGGATTTGAAGAGGGGAAAAGGTTAAAGGGTAAAGGGTAAAGGTATCGAAATAAAGAGTAATTTAAATAACTCCGGAAATCTTTTTTCCCCCTTCCCCATCCTCAAATTGTCCAATTCCCAATGCCCTAATCTAAAATCTAAAATCAACTTATGTGGGAATATACAGACAAAGTATTAGAACTCTTCTACAATCCCAAAAATCAGGGTGAAATTGAAGAAACTGCTGAACAAAATATTAAGGTTGCCACTGGTGAAGTCGGTAGTATTGCTTGCGGTGATGCTTTGAGATTGCATCTAAAAGTTCAAGTTGATACAGACAAGATTCTTGATGCACGCTTTCAAACCTTTGGTTGTACGAGTGCGATCGCTTCAAGTAGTGCTTTAACTGAATTAGTTAAAGGTTTAACTCTTGATGAAGCGCTGACAGTCACAAACAAAGACATCGCTAATTATTTAGGTGGACTTCCTGAAGCCAAAATGCATTGTTCGGTAATGGGACAAGAAGCTTTAGAAGCTGCTATCTTTAATTATCGAGGCATTGAGCGCGAAGTTCATGACGATGATGATGAAGGAGCGCTAATTTGTACCTGTTTTGGCATCAGCGATACAAAGATTCGCCGCGTAATCAGAGATAATAATCTTATCACCGCAGAGGAAGTAACAAATTACGTTAAAGCCGGTGGCGGATGCGGATCTTGTTTAGCGACTATTGATGATATAATTAGAGATGTGCAAAGGGAATCTGCACTGCCAATCGCTGCTCCTGCAAGTAATAAGGGCGGGGTTGCTACAGAAATTGCTAAACCAGCCTTGACGACCGTCCAAAAAATCGCACTCATTCAAAAAGTATTGGATGAAGAAGTCAGACCTGTATTGCTAGCCGATGGTGGAGATGTCGAACTTTACGATGTCGAAGGCGATCACGTCAAGGTTTTACTTCAAGGTGCATGTGGTTCTTGTTCTAGTAGTACTGCAACCTTGAAAATTGCGATTGAAGCGAGATTGCGCGATCGCATTTCTCAAAGCATAGTCGTCGAAGCAGTTGAGCCATTGTTCTAAGGTTTAAGTACTCTACAAATACGTCATAGTATCAGCCAAGTAGAGAAAGTAGGATTTGACCCACATAACTTGCGATCTTTCCGTCCTACTGACAAAAGACAGCAACACCACATATTAGTCATCCAACTCGCTTCAAAGGAGAAAGATATGGACAAGTTGTACGATAAACTTGGCGGAAAACCAACTCTGGATAAAGTAGTCCAGGATTTCCACAAACGTATTTTAGCAGATAACACCCTCCAACCGTTTTTTGCTAAAACAGACATGGAAAAGCAAGGCAAGCATCAAGTTGCTTTCTTCGCTCAAATTTTTGAAGGTCCCAACGAATACAAGGGACGCCCAATGGAAGCAACCCACAAGGGTATGAATCTACAGCAGTCACACTTCGATGCGATCGTTAAGCATTTGAAAGATTCAATGGCTGTAGGTGGTGCTTCAGCTGAAGACACAAACGCGGCAGTTGCTCGTGTTGAAAAATTGAAGGGTACTATTTTAAACAAATAGTCCCTGCTACCAACTCAAAATTCGCTCATTCCCAAAGAATATTGCAATTTTGAATTGGGGCAAAACGCGGGTCAAGTTCTATTTCTTATTAACCACTGAAACAAATTATGACGTATTTGTAAAGTGCCTAATTCTTAGGCTCATTGGTCATTAGTTTTAACTAATGATCCTTCGGATTCACCAGTCGCCTGCGGCGGGAAACCCGTCCGCAGCGCTGGTTCACCAGTGATAAAAAACAATCATAAAACTAAAAGAAAACAAATTTAACGAGGAAACAATGATGCTTTCAATAATTTTGGTGGGAGAGCGATCGCCTCCAGGCACGTTCTTCTCGCGGTCAGCGCTGTAAATCGGGCGTGAACCCATCACACAAACGCTGCATACCCATTAACCATTAATCAACCAATTGCAGGAGCAAAACAATCATGTCCGTTGATGAAAAAATTAGACAGATAGCTTTCTACGGTAAAGGCGGTATTGGTAAATCTACCACCTCTCAAAATACCCTTGCAGCTATGGCAGAAATGGGTCAGCGCATTTTGATTGTGGGTTGCGACCCCAAAGCTGACTCCACCCGTTTGATGCTGCACAGCAAAGCTCAAACAAGCGTTCTTCAATTGGCTGCTGAACGTGGTGCTGTTGAAGATATAGAACTTCATGAAGTCATGCTCACCGGCTTCCGCAACGTTCGTTGCGTAGAATCTGGTGGTCCAGAACCTGGTGTAGGTTGCGCTGGTCGTGGTATCATCACCGCTATTAACTTCTTAGAAGAAAACGGTGCTTACCAAGACGTTGACTTCGTATCTTACGACGTATTAGGTGACGTTGTATGTGGCGGTTTCGCTATGCCTATCCGTGAAGGCAAAGCACAAGAAATCTACATCGTTACATCTGGTGAAATGATGGCGATGTATGCGGCTAACAACATCGCTCGCGGTGTTTTGAAATATGCTCACACTGGTGGTGTGCGCTTGGGTGGATTGATTTGTAACAGCCGTAACGTTGACCGGGAAATCGAATTGATCGAAACCCTGGCAAAACGGTTGAACACCCAAATGATTCACTATGTACCTCGCGACAACATCGTTCAACACGCAGAATTGCGTCGGATGACAGTTAACGAGTACGCACCTGACAGCAATCAAAGTCAAGAATATCGCACATTAGCTACAAAGATCATCGAAAACAAAAATCTAGCTATCCCCACACCCATTGAAATGGAAGAGCTAGAAGAATTGTTGATTGAATTTGGTGTTCTCGAAAGCGATGAAAACACAGAGAAGATGGTTGGCAAGAGTGCAGTCGAAGCTCCTGTAGTATAAGTCGGTTTCAAAGAGAAAAGGAGTTTGATCTCCCTACCTTCTACCCCTTAGGGGACTACAAGTCCCCAACCCCAGAGGGAAGATCAGCAATAAAATATGCCCTTCCCTTCCCTATTCCCAGATCCTTAAGACCTACTGAGGCAGAATATGACACCTCCAGAAAACAAGAACATCATCGAAGAAAGAAAAGAACTAATTAAAGAAGTTCTCGAAGCTTACCCCGATAAAGCGAAGAAAAAACGGGAAAAGCACTTAAACGTATTTGAAGAAGGCAAAGCTGACTGCGGCGTTAAGTCTAACATCAAATCTCTTCCTGGTGTAATGACCGCTCGTGGTTGTGCTTATGCAGGTTCTAAGGGTGTGGTTTGGGGTCCCATCAAAGACATGATCCACATCAGCCACGGTCCTGTAGGTTGTGGTTACTGGTCTTGGTCTGGTCGTCGTAACTACTACATCGGTACCACAGGTATAGACAGCTTTGGCACCATGAACTTCACCTCGGACTTCCAAGAAAGAGATATCGTTTTCGGTGGTGACAAAAAACTCTTCAAACTAATCGAAGAACTCGATGTACTTTTCCCTCTCAACCGTGGTGTTTCCATTCAATCTGAATGTCCCATCGGTCTAATTGGGGATGACATCGAAGCTGTTGCTAAAAAAGCAGCAAAAGCAATTGAAAAGCCTGTTGTTCCCGTGCGTTGCGAAGGCTTCCGGGGTGTTTCTCAGTCTTTGGGACACCACATTGCTAACGACATGGTTCGTGACTGGGTATTCACCAGAGCAGACAAAGAGAAGAAAGAAGGTAAGTTGCAATTCGAGGGTACTCCCTACGATGTGGCAATTATTGGTGACTATAACATCGGTGGTGATGCTTGGGCTAGCCGCATTTTGTTAGAAGAAATCGGCTTGCGCGTAGTCGCTCAATGGTCTGGTGATGGCGCATAACTACATACTAAGGTAAGAATGCAGAACAGGAATTAGCTAGCATTAGCTGGGATGATGATTGAGATATAGATTACGAAGACGAGGAGGAGGAAGAGGAAGAAGAAAACCCCGAACAATAACAGCAAAACGCCGACAACTGCGACGTTCGATCGAAATTGCCACCGACGCACTCTAACAACAGCCAGAAAAAGTACGAGCAATCCGCGATCGCCTGCATTTGAATTGTTGGTCGGTTCGCTACTCACCTACCATTTTTAGATCGAAATTCACGTCGCATCACAAGTTCGCCGTCCTCTTCTTTTCCGGTGTAAACGGGGCGTGAGTAGCAACGGAACAGAAAACCGGGTTAAGGCGTATTACATGAACACTACACATTTTTTTAGGCGCTAAAACCCTTGATTTATCGTTAAGAGGGTACTTGGCGATTTCAACAATGAGCTACGACAACTCTTAATAAAATCCTTATGCAATAAGACTTTTAAGCTTAACCCTGTTTTCTGTTCCGATGATACTCATACCCCAATGCGAAAGATAAATTAACACCATTCAGCGTCAGAAAAGTCGCGATCGTTAGTTTAGCCATCTCAATCTCCTTAATCTGCGGATTGATAAAAGTGCCATATCACTCACTGTCGGCAAAAGTTATACCAGGCTCGAAGCGAAAGACCAACAACATTAGTCTTGTTGTAATTTAATGTACTATAAATTGTATTACATATAAGAAATATTTTGACCTGCTTTTATGTGCGAAAGTTTTAATCGTCAAACCCTCACAAATCGCGCTGTTGCGGCATCGCTAGCCATTGCATCCAAGCATGGTATAAGTGTTGACGACCCCAAAACACTTGCAGATGCTTACTCTGTAAGAGTTCACCTCCAACCAGCGCCAATTGTTGCCCGTGTCAGCACGCTAACCCCCATATTGCGTTACCCAATAGAATCGTGGCTGTTGCGTGAGATAGCAGTTTCAGAATTTTTGGCAGCAAAAAACGCTCCTGTTGTTCCACAAAGCGACCTTTTACCATCTGGTGTTCATTGTCACGATGGATTTTTTATGACTTTCTGGCATTACGTTCACCCTGTCTCTGATATTGTGCCGGAATCAGATACAGTGGGAAAAATGCTTGCCGAATTGCACGCGGTTTTAAAAGAATATCCGGGTGAGTTGCCACTTTTAGCACCACCATTCAACGATATTCCACGGGGAATTGAACGTTTGCAACAACTTGGGAATATTTTGAGTGACGAGGATTTGCGGCTATTGAGAGAAACTTACGATACATCTATTAGTCAATTCAAAAATTCAAGCGTGTCATTACAACCATTACACGGTGATGCCCATGCTCGTAATTTGATTCCCACCGCAAAAGGGCTGCTATGGAACGATTTTGAGGATACTTGCATAGGTTCGGTTGGTTGGGATTTGGTTAATCTTGATGATGCTGGTAGAAAAGCCTACGGTGATGTTCCCGATTTGGAAGTATTAGAAATATACCAAACGCTGCGAAAAATTCATGGAGTTGTCTGGGTATTTTCTTTATCACCGGAGTTCCCCGATTGGGTTGAATATGCTCAAACTATGCTGAATGAGTTGCGTGATGTTTAAGTATGGAACAGATAAATATGGGACAAACAATGATTTATCATACTTATATTCCCAGACCTCCCCTATCCCAGTTTGTCAAATTTCTCTGGTCGAGTGAGGGTAATGACATACCCACTCCAATGCTACAGTTGCTACCGATTGGGTCAATGGAATTAGTCATAAATCTCGATGCTGACACCATACCTCTGTTCGACAGAACGAGTCGGGAACGGTGTGGTAGTACGAGTAGCATGAGATTATGTGGAATTCACTCCCAAAGCCTTATCATCGATAATCACAGTCAAATATCGGTGATGGGTGTGCGTTTTCAACCAGGTGGTACTGTGCCATTTTTTCAAATTTCCCCCAGCGAATTGCACAATCAAGTAATATCCCTGGGTGAATTATGGAATTTCCATGCCGAAAAATTACGAGAAAATCTGCTTCAAGCCTCAACAATAAAAACTCGCTTTCTGGTTTTGGAACATTTTCTTTTAAGGATGATGCAGCCACACGAACCTCATCCAATTGTTGATTTTGCATTGCGTGAATTTCAAAAATCATCAGTACCAACGGTTAACGAGGTGACAAACAAAATTGGCATTAGTAACCGCTATTTTGGGCAATTATTTTGTGATTTTGTTGGTATAACACCCAAGTCGTTTTGTCGTATTCAACGCTTACGACGAGTTCTTCTTCTTTTGGTTGGAAAAACATGCGCTGATTGGAGCGATATTGCTTTAACTTCTGGTTATTTCGACCAAGCCCATTTTATTCACGATTTCCGCAGTTTTACTGCTTGCAACCCCACAACCTATCTCAAACAACGAGGTTCACACCCTTGTCATATTTTACTCTCCAGATGAAGTCATTTTTTTACAATATTTTCCATTGATGATGCGTCACAATTAAGAACCGAGTTAATTGGAAGGTTGTCAACGATGCAATCATTATTAGAATTCTTCGCAGAAAACAAGAAGGATGATATTTTTACCATTGGGAAATACATTGAAAGCTACGTCACAGAAAACTGGCAAATAATACTGGAAAAACATCATGATAAATTATTGCGTGCATTCGAGCGAGCGGGAGATATGGCGTATGGGGCTTATTTAAACTTCCTCTTTCGACCCCTTCACATACAATTAAAACAGATTAATTTATATCCAGAACCCAGATTTCCTGGAGATTTTAGTATATCCAGAGAGTGGGGAAATCAAAACGAAACTGACCAGCAGCGTTGGATGTGGAGTATTATCAAGTCAACAAAAGGAAATTTATTAGGTACGATTGTAACAATTACTTTTCACGACCATAACGAATTTCGTATTCCTCAAAAACCGGGAATTATTGCTTTATCTCAAACTGATAAAGATGCTGTTGTCGAAGCACTATCGTGGCGTTCTGTTGATTTTCAAAAAGCACGGGAATTTCAGGTTTAGTATGAGGAATACTTGCAGAATCGAGGTTAAATAGTGTAAAACTCTTTTTTCATAGTCAGCGAATTATCTAATTTGGTAGCCTACCATAAAATTAATTAGCCTCGCACCAATCGATTTATTCTAAAATAGCGATCGCTACAAAACAAAACCTAGAAGTGGCTTTTGAACTAGCACAAAAAATATCACCAATCCCAGATATTTTGAGGTGGCTACCCGTGATTTCAAATATGGATCGAGTGACTCGAAATAAATATGTTGATTTGGTTCCCCGGCGATTACGAGAGTTTTTGCACAATTTGGAATAAATTCAAAGGCAACAACACAAAAAGTACTGAGGGAGCGACGATACTTAAATCAAGCATAATAAATAATTATTCTTTCAACAGTAGACCTATTACTTCAATTCGATTCGTAATAATTCCATCAATTGGTAAATCTTTGACTTGCTCCAATTCTTCTTTTGTATCTACATCAGCAACATAAATTTTTAATCCAGCTTTTCGCGCTTGATTCAAAATAAGATTAGGCCAGCCAGGAAAACTTTTTAAATGACGTGCTGGTGCTGCGATCGCATACCTTCCACAAGATTTGGAAATACTTCCAGAAAATAACATTTTTAAATATTCCGATAAACATTCTTTGGCTTCTTTGCGAGTTGGAAATATTTTTTGCACCTCCGGTATTTGCTGTTGTAGTTGCGCGTGTAGTTCTTCACTTGAAAATAAATAGATATTTTGACGCTGTTGGGAAGGATATTTTTTTAATGAATTTCCGAGAAGTTTTATTGTTTTTTCAAATGTATCCTTTTGGTCAACGAGGAATTTTTTATCGGGAAATTCTCGCATAATTTCAGCAAATGTCGGCATCATCCCCACATATTTACCGCGAAATGGGTAAGTTTTTCCATTGTCCGGGGTGTAACCATAGCCAATATCCAAGGTTTTCAAGTATTTCATGCTTTGTTCGTGGGTGATACCTTTACCGTTAGTTCGACAATAGATTTTTGGACTGAGAGCGATCGCATAAGTATATATACTCGTTTAGCCAAAGTTTAGCCGAACGATAAAAATGTTTCCGCGCACCTATTGACCCTAACGTTACGTGAGGCTCTAGGATCGAATTGTCTGGGGATTTAGATTAAATTACTAATGTAAATATGAACATCAAATCGACAAAAGATAAGGCAATGAAAGTAGGAGAACTTGCCAAACAAACAGGTATTTCGATACGGACTTTGCATTATTACGACGAGATTGGATTGCTTTCACCATCGGAACGCACAGAATCCGATTATCGTTTGTATTCGCAAGCCGATATTATCCGGTTACAACAAATTATCTCGTTGCGACAACTTGGTTTTTCCCTAATGGAAATCAAAGCATGTTTGCAGCAACCAGATTTCTCTTTGCAGCACACAATTCAACTTCACATCGCACGGTTGCGGGAGCAAATTGAATTATCTCAAAAGCTTCTACATCGATTAGAAGCACTCGCTGCTAATTCGCAAACATCGCTCGATATAGATACATTAATTCAAACAATTGAGGTTATGACTATGTTTGAAAAATATTACACCCCCGAACAACTCGAAGCCTTAAAGCAACGTCAGGAATTGTTAGGAGAAGAACTAATTCACCAAGTAGAAAATGAATGGGAAGGATTAATCGCTCAAGCGCGCTTAGAAATGGAAAAAGGCACCGATCCAGCTAGCGAGACGGTACAAAATATCGCTAAACGTTGGCAAGAATTGATTGCAGAGTTTACGGGTGGAAATCCAGGAATTGAGCAGTCTTTAAATAATATGTACCAACAGGAAGGAGTGGAAACTGCAAGCCGGGGGATGGGTGATGCGGCGTTGTGGGAATATATGGGTAGAGCGCTAGCATAGCTGAATCCGCAGTTGGAAGAAGCGACAAATTTCGATCGCGAATTGTTGGAATGTCTGGGTAAAAACTAGACATAAGTCTTTGCAAACTCATGTACTTTTTGTAACTTTTGCAATCACAAGTAATCCCCAGAAAACTAAAATACTACCAACCGCAAACCAAAGCGAGGGAATTTCTTGTAAAGCGATCGATGCAAATAGGGTTGCAAACAAGGGTTCTAGGAGTAATATGGCAGTTATGAGTAATATTGGTAAGCGCTGGACTGCAATTGTGTAGAGCCAAAATGGCAAAGCTGTGGATAGTATTCCCAATCCTAACAAGACAAAAATCACCTGTCGATCGATATTGGTAGAGTGCAAAGAGAGCGATTTAGGTAATGTCTATTACTAGGAGAAAAAAGAAATATTGGCAGCAAAATCACAGTCGCGATCGAAAAGCGACCTGTCAAAATTGCAAAGGAAGACCAATCTGGAAGCAACCGGACAAATATTCCTACCATTCCCCACATAGCTGTAGCAAATATTCCGGCGATCGCGTAACTGCTTTTCTTCGGGAAGAACGCTCCTTTGCTGTCTGGGTTAGATTGATTCATTTTGTTGGTGACAACCATTCATAATCAAATGACAGTATGATTGGAAATTTAGGTAGAATAAACGCAGTTTTGAAAACATCCCATCCTTTTGGTAATAGTGCAATCCCAATTGATATGCTTGTGGGCTGAAACCAATATCTGGTTCGCTAAAGCCAAATTCAAAACCAGGAGCGATACGTTGGTACATTGCTGGAGCAATGGCGATATACCCTTGTTTGGCGATTAATTCGGTGATATCGCGAATATTTTCATTGACACCAAAGATTTCATGAAAAACTATAACTGCCCCATAATTACCATTTTCTAAAGGTTTGGCTAAATAGGCATCAATTTGTAATTCGTTATTGGAAATTTTAACTTTTGTTGTTTGAATTTCGATATTCTTCATGGGTTTTTCCTAGATTTTATTCCTACAAAGTGTTAATGCTATTTGTATTTTAAAAAATAGTAGTTTTGAATTCTAGGAAAAAAATGCGGATTTTTATTAAAAAATTGCGATTTACCTCCGTGGAAATTGGTTTGGTGTAATTCCAACAAGTCGTTTAAAACATTGAGTTAGATGACTTTGGTCGCAAAATCCTGTTTTTGCCGCAATTTCAGCAATCCCAAGTTCGCTATGCTGCAAGAAAAACTTGGCTCGGTCGATACGACGCTGCAATATATATTGATGGGGAGTTAAGCCAATGCTTTGCTTGAATAAACGCAAAAAATGATAGGGACTAATTTGAGCGATCGCAGCCAATTCCACCAATTTTAAGTCTCTATCGAGATGCTCGTTAATATATTCTTTTATTTCTTCTAATTTCACCAAAGACAACCCACCAGTATAGCTAGAAACTTTTGGTTTTATGGTGCAATATTTGCGTAATAAATGAATTGCCAGTGTGGTTTTTAAATTATCGATGAGTAAGTTCCCACCAATTTGCGGTGAATCTAATTCATCTTGTAGGGTGGAGAAAATTCCCCGAACGAGTAAATCCTGTTTACCCATAAACGCAGGTACTAACTCAACGTGATCGCAAAAATCTTCGCCAACTTGCTTTAAAAAATCTGGCGCGATCGCTAAAATGGTAAACTCGCCTTCTGTATTCCAATTGCAACGATGGCAAATACCAGCGGGAATAATCGCAATTCTTTTAATTCTTCTGGATGACAAATTTGTAACCATTCAGCAACACTTTCGGGTGTTCCGTCTGTGAGTTCCCACAAGTCCGCAGCAGACCACATACAACCACTAATTTGGTGTTCGTCTCCCAGTTCGGGTGATCTGTAGATAATACTGTTCATAGACATCTCCAACAACTATCAAACCCTTGCTGTAAATAGCTTTTATACTGCAAATGCAAGTATCATTTTTTTGCTATTAGATACGATAAAACAGTGTTTTGACATACCTCCTCGTCCTAAAGTCCGAGGATTCCTTAACGCTTCATTGGGTTGTGCTATCGAAATAGTCTTATCATCCCTCGACGTTCGTTTATAGTCTCCTAATGCCCTATGGCGACTAGATCTATTTTACCATAAAGCCGTCAAACGAAGCACGGGGCTTGTATCCCATATTTTTGGTCAAAAAAATATTGACCAATCGGTTCCTAATGGGTTATAGTGATTCTCGTAGGGCAAATGAGGTTACACCGATGGCTCGCTTACGGGAGTTTGATATTGATGAGGTGATGGAAGCCGTCATCAACGCTTTCTGGGAGCGGGGCTATGAGGCAACTTCTCTGGCTGACTTAATGGCGGTAACAGGGCTGCAAAAGGGCAGTATCTACAAAGCTTTTGGCGATAAGCGATCGCTCTTTCTCAAAGCGTTACAATCCTACCTCGATCGTAACTACAGTCTCATGCGGCAGGTTTTGGATAATCCTGCCCCAGAGTCCGCCATCTCGGCTTGGGTGCGTCTTCTGTCCGGCATTTCATCTGCACCAGACGCGAGCAAAGGTTGTTTTGCGGTCAACAGTCTGCTGGAAATGGCACCCCACGACCCGGACGTGGCCAAGATGTTGGAGTACCAATATGCTCGCATTGGTAAATTGTTAGAGTCGGTGATTGCCCAAGGACAAAAAGCAGGCGTTTTTCGCCAAGATTTGTCTGCCCAGCAGTTGCGCCAAATGCTCTTAGTGATCGCCAATGGCACCTTAGCGTCTGGTCGAGCCACCTTTCTCAAACCCGATCTACCGGATGTCGCAGAATCTGTATTGGCGGCACTGAAGCCGTAATTTTTTGCTCAATTATTTACCGATTAGTCAACAATTCGCATTAACTTCAAGGAGATCAATCATGAAGCTCAACAACAAAGTCGCAGTGATCACAGGTGGCAACAGTGGCATTGGTTTAGCAACGGCTCAAACTTTTATTCAAGAAGGCGCAACGGTTGTGATTGTAGGACGCAATCAGCAATCTCTGGATGAAGCCGTTCAGACCTTGGGTGAAAAGGCCATTGGCATTCAAGCTGATGTGGCAAATCTAGTGGATATCGATCGCCTCTATGCTACTGTCAAAGAACGCATTGGCAATATCGACATCATGGTTGTGAATGCTGGCGTGGGTTATGCTCGTCCCTTAACCCAGGTTGATGAAGCCCACTATGACCAAGTTATGAACATCAACGTCAAAGGTGCCTACTTCACGGTGCAAAAAGCGTTGCCCGTTCTTAATGATGGTGCTGCGATCGTGTTAGTTGCATCCGTTGCCTCGATTACAGGAATGCCGGGACTCAGTGTTTATAACGCCAGCAAAGCCGCATTGCGATCGCTGGCACGCACCTTTTCGGCGGAGTTAGTCGATCGCGGTATTCGGGTGAATGCCATCAGTCCTGGTCCGATCGAAACGCCAATTTTCGGCAAGATGGAACTGCCACCAGAGGTTGCCGCCAAGATGGGTGAAGGCATCATCAACCGCGTTCCCATGAAGCGGATGGGACAACCAGAAGAAATGGCAACGGCAATTCTCTTCCTGGCTTCGTCTGATTCGTCCTATGTGCTCGGTGCCGAACTTTTTGCGGATGGCGGCATGGGTCAAATTTAGTTTCACCCCATCATCCAGATATTTTTTTGCTTCATTGTTTACCGATTAGTCAATAATTTCTCATTCATTCAGGAGACCCATCATGAACGCCACACTTTTACATTTGAGCATCGTTGCCGGAGTTGTCGCTTGGTCGCTGCTGTTTTGGGTTAATTGGGATTGGTTGCGAGCAGGTGGGCACAAGCGCATCTTTACCTACGGCGGGCGCTTCAGACACGCACAGCCCGCCAAACCCAAAAAGTTGTTGCCCACGGCTAACGTCACAGTATTCACAGCAAATTAACAAGAACAAAGGAAGGAAAACCATGTCTAAATTGGTTATGAAGCAGCAGGTGTGATTGATGCACTGGGTGAAGGCGTAACTGGGTTGCAAGTGGGCGATCGCGTCAGCACCATCCCCGGCTTCAGCTTGAACCAATATGGCGTAGCGGGTGAAATAGCCGTCGTGCCAGCCCTGCATGTTGCCAAGTATCCAGACCAACTATCGCCCGCCGAAGGTACCGCGATTTGGATGCAATACCTGACTGCCTATGGGTCTTTAATCGAATTTGGCAAGTTGAAGCAGGGTGATGTAGTGGCGATCACCGCCGAGCAGCAATTTACCCTCGATTGCATTGTAGAAGCTTACCAATATATGGAATCCAACGAGCAACTTGGCAAGATTGTCGTCGCCGTCTGATATGCCATTGACTTTTTCGAGATCGAAACTAAAAATTAGGAGAAAATCATGTATTCAGTTAACTTGTCTCAACCTGTTGTGCCTCGCGATCGCATCAAAGTTATTGGTGCTCAAGGTGTCATGTTATCCGTTCAAGAATGGGGCAATCCCAACGGTCAACCCATTTTATTCGCCCATGCCTATGGCATGAGTCATCTCGCATGGTTGGCGCAGGTCACCAGCGAGCTAGCCCAAGAATTTCGGCTGGTAACCTTCGACCATCGCGGTCATGGCGAATCGGAAAAACCCTTAGCTGAAGACAGCTACAACCAGCGAGATTTGTTTGCCGATGATATTCAGGCAATTATTACCCAACTCAACCTGAAGGATCTGGTGTTGGTCGGACACTCTATGAGCGGGGTGCTGGTGGGGGATTATGTGATGAAATATGGCGATCGCAATGTGGCGGGTGTGGTCTTGGTAGGAGCCAACAACAAACTGGGCACGGAGATGTTCCAAACACAGATTGGACAAGCCTTCGTCGCTCCTCAATCACAAGCGATTTTTTCAGAAAGTCTCTACGAGCAAATTGGGGGATGGAATTTTCTCAACCGCCATCTCACCACCAATCCCATGAACAAAGACGCTCAGGATATTATTTTGGCGACCAGCGTTTTGATGCCTATGGTGGCACGCCGCACGATCGCCATGCGGGACGAAAATTATCTATCCCTCTACAAAAATCTGAACGTGCCAATTCTGCTGATTCATGCGAAGGATGATCAAATTGTCCTACCTGCTGCCCCAGAACAACTCAAAGCCATCCGACCAGATGTCACCTATACGCTGTATGAGATGGGAGGACATTCACCCCATTGGGAAAACTCCGAACGGTTTAATCAGGAATTGGCAACGTTCGTGAAAACGATTCTCTTGCGAAGCCGTGATGCTTCCGAATAGCAATTAATTGCCGTTGATGTGGACAATCTCGCGTGATGAGACATGGGGATGGAACAAGTGCAATATTTCATCCTCCATCAATCTACAACCCGAATGACAATTTTTCTAAACACGCGATCGCAATTTGAATCTACGTTCAAGAAGATATTTTCGATAATTGCGAATTTAGTAGTGAGAGATGTGGTGTTATCTATTATTTGTTGACCACTCCCTACCCTCTGAGAACCCCTGCGGAAGAGTATCGCTCTTTTTCCCCTGTTCTAATTTTCTAGTTAATCAAAATTCCAGCAACTTTATCTCTATTCACCGTCATTCGGGCAACAAATTCGTCTCCACTATCGGCAAAACTCAGCTTCCACAGATAAATTTGATATTCCATTTGTTTGAAGTTGCCGAAATAAGCAATATCATAACCCTCTTTCATTCGTGGAGCGAGTTGGGAAGAAACCGCGTCAAACATTTCTTTGCTAATTCCGGTTTTGTAGTTATCATTTCCAACTGAGATAAATTGTTCGTAATTGCCTGTTTTTGTGGCTTCCAAAATTGTCTGCAAATAAGCAACTATATTTTCGGAAGGATGGTTAGAACTCATAAATTATACACTCCGAATCAAATTAGTAATTTTTAATATAGGATTCCATCAATTAATCCCTAATTTTACAATTGCAAATTTTAGGATTTTTAACAGTACCCTTTAGGGTTATTTCGTTGTAGGTTTAAAGAGACTTTTCCATTACGTAATTAACAAAACTTTCACCTCGACAAGTTACCTCCTGCTTTTGAACAATTGAAAACCCCATGCGTTGGAAAAACGGTTTTGCGGTAATACTAACCTCAACAAACAATCGATTCAATGACAACTCAACTGCTTTTGTTTCAATTGCTCGATAAATTTGCTTACCAATACCGCAACCTTGGTAATTTTTGTGGCAATAAAAGCAATCGATATGACCATTCGCTTCTAGCTCTCCAAACCCGACAATTATGCCCATATCATCGGCAATATATGTAAATCGACTCGAACACACTTTCACCCAGTCTCTAAAGTAGATATTATCCGGTGCCCATGCCCGAACTTGGTTGCTTGAGTAGTCGCGGATATTGATTTCACGAACCGTGTCATGGAATAACTGAGCTATTTGTTCCGCGTCCCGTTCTTCAAATAATCGTATAGCGCATTCGAGTCTGTTTCGATCGTGCATAGGTTTTGTATGTATAAATTCAATAATCACTGGATTTTCACATTCGACGAGCAGCCACAAGGGCAACAACAGCACCAGGTGGACTCGGTAGGACGCGAATATCCACAAATCCAGCTTCCCTTAACAGTGTCTCGATTTGAAGGGGCGATATCAGACACCCACCCCAAAACACCGTTCGCAGTCGGACGAGGGATGCGGTTACGGGGTCGTTACCGGGATTAGCTGTAGCAAACAGAAGCCATCCACCAGGACGTAAGGCACGGTAGATATTTTCGCAGGCTATGGAAATTACCCGTTCGGGGATGAAGGCGCTAGGCAGCCAAGCGAGATCGAATTGGTTTGTATCCCAGGTTGAGTCGATGGGGAGTATTATCTCCCGCACCTCTCAGTTAGAACCGGACGTACCCATTTCTGTGTATCCGGCTCCCGATATTCTTAGGGAGTTACCCTTTTGCCCATGTGTAAATAGTCGTGA